>Ga0126378_10000022_pt1 | contig 122649 bp, 102 predicted proteins | sample PanSoiMetPlot_23_FD_92587 | JGI IMG/M metagenome (GOLD analysis project Ga0126378, IMG submission 92587) | Tropical forest soil microbial communities from Panama - MetaG Plot_23 | ecosystem: Environmental > Terrestrial > Soil > Tropical forest > Bulk soil | place: Panama | collected 2016-02-17 | reverse complement strand
TGGAGAAGCACGTCCCGAGGTGCCCGCTGCGCGCTTGCCATGCGTTCCTCCTGACGACTTCGTGAATGGAATGTGAACACTACATGAGCGAACGATACCACTCCGGCAGGCCACGTCAAGAGGGAACGAGTAGTATTTTCGTCCTAGACTGCGAGTTTTTCGAGCCGAGCCATTCGCACTTCCCTTTTCTTTCGATGGGAAGAACGATTCTGCTGCACGACTGAAGCAATCTGCGAGTGGGGACGCTAGCGACGATGTATTGCAATTTCAATGAGATGCGGCGTCCCTCCGGCCCGGCGGCAGGTGATCTTCAAAGTAGCCCAGAATGTTCGTATACACATCCTGCGTCGTGCCCTTGCCCTCCGAAATGGAATGCGTGCCGCCGGGATATACGCGCATGTCAAACTGCTTTCCAAGTGAAATCAGTTTGTTTACCAGCAATTCAAGTCCCTGGATGTGTACGTTATCGTCGCCGGAACCATGCATGACCAGCAAATCGCCGCGCAAGCCAGACGCGGAATTGATTGCAGAACTCTGTTCGTAAGCTTTTGGATTATCCTGCGGCAGGCCTAAATAGCGCTCCTGGTAGATCGCGTCGTAGAGCCGCTGATCAGGCACAGAAGCCACGGAGACGCCTACGCTGTAAGCTTCAGGATAGCGAAACATCAGATTGAGCGTTTCCGTTCCTCCTCCGCTCCACCCCCAGACGCCGACGCGTTTCGCATCGATATAGGGACGCGTTTTTTCGAGTGATTGCAAAGCCGTCGCTTGCTGTTGTGAGGAGAGCGGCCCAACATTTCCATAAACAATCTTGCGCCATTCGCGGCCCCGCGGAGCGGGCGTGCCCTGATTGTCAAAGCTCGCCACAAGATAGCCCGCGCTGGTTAAGGCCCTCATGAACATGGATGGCCAACGGTCGGCAACGGTCTGCCCAGCCGGTTCCGAATACACATACACAATCAGCGCGTACTTTTTCGCCGGATCGAAATTCGGTGGTTTCATCAGCCAAGCATCGACTGTGAGGCCGTCGCCTGCATCTACCTTCAGGTATTCCGCCGGCCCGCCCGATAACGGCTTCACGCGCTCGGCGATTGCGGCATTCTCTACGGTCTTTCGCTCCACGCGGTGATCGGGCAAGTGGACGACGTCAAAGAGTGGCGGCTCATTCAGCGAGGAGTAAGTATGAAATGCCCATTCCGCACTCGGGGAAATGGTGTATGAGTGCGTGCCGGGAACATTCGGTGTCAACCGCTCGGGCGAAGCCGAACCATCGAGCCGCGCGCGATAGAGATAGCGCTGTGTTGCGTTTTCCGGCGAGGCGATGAAGTAAGCCCATTTCTCATCCGGGCTGATGCGGTCCAAACTGACAACGTCGAAATCACCGCGTGTGACCAGTTGCACTTTCCCCGTGTCGCGCGCCACGCGGTACAAGTGCCGCCAGCCGTCGCGCTCACTCAGCACGAGGAATTCGCGCCCTTGGTTAATCCAGACAACACCGCGGTTCACCTCCACCCAAGCCTTGTCTTCGTCCACAAACACGGTGCGCGATGCGCCGCTTGCCGCGTCGGCCAGCAGAAACTCATTCCGGTTCTGCAAACGGTTCATGTGTTGAAGCAGGAGGTGGTCGGCATCCGCCCAACCCATCTCTGGAATGTAATTGTTGTGTGGATCGCCTTCGGTCTTCATCCAAACCACCTGCCCGCCGGCGGCGCTTGCCACGCCCGCGCGCACGGCGGAGTTTTGTGTTCCCGCCAGTGGGTAGGGATATACCAGTGTCTGTGGATACGGTCCCGTGTTTGGATACGGAATGCCGGCGACGATTTCGCCCCTCGGCGGGCCAAGGTTGTAAATCAACGTGTATTTTCCCACGCCAGCGATATTGAACTGCCAAAAGGCAATCGCGCGGCTGTCGGGGCTCCACGAAAAGCCATCGCGGATGTCAAACTCCTCTTCATTCACCCAGTCCGACGTCCCATTGATAATGGTGTCCGAACCGTCGTGCGTCAGTTGCGTGATTTTTCCGCTTGCGAGATCTTCGACATAAACATTATTTCCGCGAACGTAGCCCACTTTGCTGTTGTCTGGCGAGAATTTAGCGAACATGAGGCTCGATTCAGGAGCGTTGCCTCCGAGCTTGCGCAACGCGCCGCTCGCCAGGTCAAGCACCCAATAATCCCCGCGGGTATTCCGCCGCCAAACCGTCTTGGAGTTGGCGAAAACCAGGATGCCGTGCCCGTCGGGTGAAATGGTGTAGTCTTCGACGTCCAACGGCGTTTTCTCGCCCGCGGCAATCAAGCGGCTCGCGGCAACGAAGATCTCTCTCGCACCGGTCGCGGTCTGGTATTTCACGATGTCGCTGCCGGTTCCCGAGGCGGACGGCTCGATATCCAGATACGCGTCTCCCTTGCCCAGCCAAGTGCCGCCTCGGAATGACTTAGGCCGAAATTCCGGATTGCCCATTGTCCGGGCGATTATTTTCGCCGGGGATTCCCTCAGTTGGGCGTGGGCGATGGAAGGACTGGCAATTGCGGCCAACACGCCAATGACAATCAGAGCTGCCGCAGGCAGGGCACGTGCTCCTCCCCGCACTCCATTCGCCCTGCGCGATAGCAATCCGGTGTGCATCATCTCTCCTCCCTCTAAATCAGACGCGGAGGGAAACAGTATCAGATTTCGGGCGTGCCACGCGTTCCTGTGGAGTGAAGCAGTTTCCGCCACGTCGCTAAGCCGGACTCACATGCACAGAAGCACGACGACGCTCCAGACCGAGCTAATTTCCGGTTTTCAGGCTACGCATTATTCAGTGAGCCCTATTTCCATGACGATGGCGGCCTCCACGGGAACGCGGTAATAGCCTTCGCGGCGACCTGCTCTGGAAAAACGGTGCTTTTCGTAGAAGGCGATCCCGGCGGCGTTTGATTCGCGGACTTCTAAGAACACTCGGGTTACGCCGCGCTTGCGAAGCTCCGCGACCGCGGCCCCCAGCAAGGTTCCCCCTTCGCCCTTTCGCCGGCTTCCGGGCGCAACGGCCAGGTTCAAAATCTCCGCCTCATCTCTCACTTGACGAGCAATCAAGAAGGCAATGACCTCCACTTTCGCTTCACTCGCGAAGCCAAGGATTCCTTTCCACTCCAAAACTTCGCGCACGCTAGCTTCGCGCCAAAACACCGCCTCCGGAGACTGGCGCAAAATTCCCGCGACGGCTACGGCATCTTCGGCGCGCAGCGTCCGAATCGCCCCTCGCTCCTCGCTCCGCTTTAATTCAGTGGCCATGGGCCGCGCCCTTCCAGAAAATCTCCGCGTCCGACCGCCGCACGTAGTTCGCGTCGAGCTCCAGCGCATCGGTCGCTTTCCCGTCCCGCAATCGCTGCAACCCGATTTTTCCAATGATGCCCGCCAATATCGGCGAAGCGTCCTCGATGCTTTCGCCACGCCCTTCTCGCCTCTTCCAAGCAGCGTCGGCCTCCACGAGCGCTGAGTCTGGGGAAATCCAAGCGATCTTCTGTCCAATCGCAATTTCCTCGGCTACCTGCACGAATCCGGCTGGCGCGATAACCATCTCTTCGCCGATTCTCGTGAGCTCGGCACTTTCCCTTCGATAGATTGCTCCAAACACTTGTCCCCGCTGGGCATCCACGAAGGGTGCAACGTGGTCAGCGGGACCTATGACTTGTTTGCCGATAGCCTCCAAGCGGGAAACAGCCGCTACCGGCTTTCCATACACCTCGACCCAAGCCTTCACGGTCGTAACCCCGACGCGCACACCCGTGAAGGACCCCGGGCCCGCCGCAACGGCATACCCGTTTACCTCACACATCCGTATGCCGGTCTCTTTCAACACCCTGTTTACCGCGGGAAGCAGCCAGGACGAGTACTCGTCCCTCGTTTCGTGCGGAACTAACCCCAGCACAGAATCGTCTCGCAGCAGGGCCACACTTCCGCGCGTATCGCACGTATCTATTGCAAGGACAATCACATACGCATTGTACCCTAGCCAGGAATTTCGCGGACGGGCTGGGCTGAGGGTTCAAAAAGAAACATCCGTTTCAGCGGGATTTTGAGCAAAGTCTCGCAGGGCTGCAGGGGGGTATGATAGGCCGCTAACACCTCTGCAGTAACTTCCCAAGGGAATTACCCTAGCAATTCAGCTGCCAAATTTGTAACAATTTTTCCCTAACCCATTCATTCCACAGGATATATCTTGACTCTTGCAACACAAGTTCCTATACTGAACTTGCTGCTCTGGGGGGCATCCAAAAATTATGGATTATAAAATAGGCGACAAAGTCGTTTATCCGAATCATGGTGTGGGCGTTGTTGAGCAAATCAACTACGGCATCTTGAACGGCAGAACCGAGCGTTACTACATGATCCGCATTGTTTCCAGTGGCTTGCGCGTGATGGTCCCGCAGTCCAACGCAGGCACGGTGGGGCTGCGGTCGGTGATTCGCTCGAATGAATCCACCAAAGTCCTGGGCTTCCTCGAAAAGGGCAAACTGAACTCACATCCGGACTGGAAGCATCGCTTCAAGGAGAATTCCGAGCGCATGCGCACGGGATCGCTGATTGAAGTCGCCGCCGTCCTCAAGAGCCTAGTTTCCCTCAGCCGCAGCAAGCCCCTCTCCTTCCGCGAAAAGAAAATGCTCGAGCGCGCGAAGTACCTGCTTGTCAGCGAAATGGCTACCGCCAAGAACACCACCGCCGAAAGCGCCGAGGGCATGGTCATCAAGTCCCTCGCCAAGGCCAAGCTGCAGTTTCCGGTGATGACGGAAAAGTTCGAGTAGCAGGTCTTCGCTCGATCGCTGATTTAACAAGTTTTCAGGCGCCCCGATCCGCTCGGGGCGCTTTTTGTTCCGGGGAACCTCTTTGGCAATACAATGACACTCCCATGTGGCGAGCGCTCATTCTGCTCGTCGTAACTTGCCCGTTTTCGGTCAAACGCTTCGTGTTCGCGCTGTTTCCGAAGAGGCCGAGCAACTTAAGTGTTCCCGAACCTGTCTCCGAGGCTTATTGGGATGGAAAAGTTAGAGTAACCTTCGCCCTTCTAAGTGCCTGCGCTACGGCGACGGCGATTTGCACGGAGCCGGGCGTGTCGCCGTGGATGCAGATGGTCTGGGCGGTGAGCTTCACTACGGTGCCGTCGTGGGCCGTGACCATGCCGCGCTGGGCGATGCTGAGAGCTTGCTTGGCGGCTTCGGCGGGATCGCGGATGAGGGCGTTCTCGAACTTGCGCGAGCGCAGCGTGCCGTCGGGCTCGTAGCGGCGGTCGGCAAAGGCTTCGGCGGCAACGGCAAAGCCTGCTTCGCGAAAAACGCCCAGCATGGGCGATTCCGCCAAACCCATAAGAACCAAATCCTTGCTGAGTTTCGCGACCCCCTGCGCAATCGCCTCCGCAAGTTCACGATTCTTCACCGCCTGGTTGTAAAGCGCGCCGTGCGGCTTCACATGAACCAGCTTCGCGCCACACTTCGCCGCGACTCCGGCGAGGGCGCGCACCTGTTCGTAGATGGAATTGGCGACCGCTTCCGCGGACATCTTCAATTCGAGGCGGCCGAAATTTTCTCGGTCGGGATAACCGGGATGCGCGCCAACCGCGACGCCCGCGCGCATCGCCTGCTCGATCGTGGTGTGCATGGTGCGTTCGTCGCCTGCGTGTCCGCCGCAGGCCACGTTCGCCGAAGTGATGGAGCGGAGGAGCGCCTCCTGCGTGCCGTCGGCAATGGCCTCCGGCAGCTCCCCCATGTCGCAATTCAAGTCAATGCGCGTCATTTTCCTCGGTGGCTGTGTAGGGGGCGCGCCTTAACGCGTCCCACATCCCTCGCTGTGTGCGGCCTCGCCCTTCCCAAGGAGGAAACCAAGCAGCAGCCAAGGGCATACAAGTCTGCGTAATCGCGCGGGCCTTGGCCATTCTACCGTGAAGGAACCAGAGAAGGGATACTGTTGCGGTTGGGGCGCGACACCCTTGCGAACAGGGTTTAACCATTCGATGGCAGCTCTGGCCCGAGCACCATTTCCGAAGATGGGAAGACGGCTTTCGTTGCAGATGGTAATGAAATAGACTCTGCGACCGATATAGTCATAACGGGCAAAGCGAATGTTTTTTCGAGGAACGAGCACGATTGCAGGAAGGTTATCAGGAAACGGGATGCGCTAAAGCGCCCCTACAGGTGTTCCGCGGTGGTTTCCGCTGTGACAAGCAAATCCGGCGAGGCCAGCAGCTTCTCCTGTTCTATCAACAGCTTGCGCGCCGTCTCGAAACTCACAAGCTCGAAGCGAATTTCGTCCCGTGGACGAAGCTGCCCGAGGCGGTGCAGGTCGGCGGAAATGACGTTGGCGATCTTCGCGTAGCCGCCGGTGGTTTGTTGCTCGACGAACAAAATGATGGGCAATCCCCCCGCCGCGATTTGGATCGCGCCAAGGGAAACGCCTTCGCTGATCATTTCCCCAAGCGCCTCACCGGGAGCGTCTCCATGCGTACCTTTGGCAAGCGGCGGTCCCTCCAGCCGAAGCCCCATGCGATTTGCTTCTTCGGTGACGCGATAGGCGTTTGCGAAAAACGCTTTCTGGGCTGCTTTGGGAAACCATGCGCACTGCGGACCGGGCGTAACGCGCAAAACCTTGCGCGGCGCGAGAAGCTTCAGAGCTTTCGCCGAGACTTTTCGTGCACGATGGGAATCGTGCGCGCTTTTTGTGGAACAGGCGCTCTTGCCCGTTTCCTTCTGGCTTGTTTCAGCTGCTCCGCCAATCTTCAACACGTCTCCTTTTCTCAGCGCACGGCCTTCGTGGCCGCCGAGCCCGCTGAGAAGGTTCGTGGACGCACTGCTGAGAAATGGTGCAACCTCGATTCCGCCTTGCAGGCACAGATAGCACCGCGCGCCCGAACGGGTCGCGCCAAGCCGTAGCGCTTGGCCGGGCTTCACTTCAAACGAAGCCCAGGCCGGAACAGGCGTCCCATCGAACGTCGCTCCGAAGTCGGAGCCTGTCAAACCGGCGACGCATGCACCATGGAATTGAAAAGCTCCCCCAAGCAGCGTCATCTCCAGACCCGGCGCGCCCTCTGAGTTGCCAACCAATCGGTTTCCAATTCGCAGCGCAATGGCGTCGGCTGCGCCGGAGGGCGAAACACCCATCGGACCGAAGCCTTCACGGCCCAAATCCTGCACCGTGGTGAGGAGTCCGGGTGAAAACACTTCGATGGCGCTCATGCGTGGCTCAACTCCGCGAACCGCTCTCTAGAAATGGGTTCAAAGCGCACGCGATCGCCGATGGACAAGAAGCTCAAGCCCTCTCGGTCGGTTCGAAACATGGAAACCGGCGTGCGTCCTAACAATCTCCAGCCGCCCGGCGTTTCAAACGGATACACTCCGGTCTGGTTTCCGGCAATGCCGACACTTCCCGCCGGCACCTTCTTTCGTGGTGTCGCCAGCCTCGGCGTAACTAATTCCTTCGGCAATTCGCCAAGGTACGCGAAACCAGGGACGAACCCCAGAAAATACACAAGATAGCTCGCGGAAGAATGCAGCTTGATGACTTGTTCCGGCGTGGTTTTGTGCAGCCCGGCCACTTCGTCGAGGTCGGGGCCATACTCTTCGCCGTAGCAGACCGGAATTCCCACCTCGCGCGGCTCAGGCAATTTCACTTTTTCAAGCCGACCGAGATATTTGCGCAGCTCTGTTTCCAGCTCTTGGTGCTCCCATTTCAGCCCCTCGAACTTCACCAGCAGTGAACAATAGGCGGGATGCAGGTTCCGAACGCCTGCAATCGGCTCTACTTCAAGCAAGTGGAGCAACTTGCGAACTTGCTCGTGTGCCTTAATGGTGATTTTTTCGCCGAAATAAATCAGCAGCGATTGATCACTTGCAGGTTCGAATCGCGCGCTGTTGCTCTTAGCCGTCATGTCCGGAGTGGTCAGGCTTCGTTTAAGGCGTCGCGGTTAGGCCGCCTCTTGAGGGCTTCACCAGCTTGCCGGCGACGAACGCGAGTAGCCCCAAAATTACTCCTGAGATAAGGCCGACAACCGGTCCAACCACTCCCATCATCAGTTTAGGCGAGGCGGGCAGCGGCATCGAGTTCATCATAGCAGCCTCGCGCGCGTGGCGGGCGAGGTACTGATCAAAGAGCAGGATGTGCGCCGCGGTGATCCACACGGAATTTGCCAAGCCTAAGAGTAATCCGTGGAGAAAATGCTTCCCAGAACTATTCTTTGCAATGACATAAGCACAGAAAAGAAAAATCACGAGCCAACAAAACGGCTCGATGTTCGAAGGAATGACAAAGACTGTAGCGATGCCCATCGCCAGTCCAAACAAGGAGAGCAGCCCGATCAATTTCCAGTTCATGGATTCACCCCTTCCGGTTCTTGCCGATACCCACCTGCCTTTATTCCGTGAGGATAACGCCTAATGCGCCGAGGATTTATCATTTTTTCCAGTCAGCTGGCGAATCAAGTCGGCTTCAGCCTGGCGATAAGGTTTTCCGTCGGGGTGCAGCACTTCGTGGAACCACACTGGAGGCTGATTGTTGATGTACGGGTGTTGCCACGATTCCCAGGGCAAGTTCGTTTGCGTTTTGCCCACGACAAACCCCCAATTGATCGCGCCGACTTTTTCTTCCTTTGCAACTGGCAAAATCGTGTCGAAAGTGCTGCCCACCGAACGCGCCATGAATTCCGTGCAAATCAGCGGGCGGCCGTACTTTTTCAGCCACCCAACTTCGCGTTTGAAATATTCGGGCCAGCTGTAGTTATGAAATGTGATGACATCGGATTCGCGCAATTGGATTTGTTCGATTTTGCCCAGGTGGGATCCATCCAAGGCCTGGTCCACACAGCAGACTCCGCTGGTGAGCGGCTGCGTGGGATTCACTTCGCGCGCCCATTCGAATGCTTCAGGCAAAAGTGCGAGCACACGCTCCATTTTGTCTTTCAATTCTTCTTTCGCGTAGCTGCCCATGTTGCTGTTGCCGGGCTCGTTCCACACATCCCAGCCAAGAATGCGGACATCTTTCGCAAAAGCTCCCACCACGCCTTGTACGTAGGCTTTCAGGCGCGGGTATTGCTTCAGATCGCCGAGCGCTACCGAGCCGGGGCTCTGCACCCAGCCGGAATTGTGAACGCCAGGAATGGGAGGGTGCTGCGGGCCCAAGAGAGGCAAAGGGTCCCAGCAGGAATCGAAAAGAACAAAAAGCGGGCGGATATGGTGTTTCGCGGCAATGGTCAGGAACTGGTCGATGCGCTTCCTGAAACCGTCGGCATCCTGTTGCCAAAGCAGATCGTGCAAGAACACGCGCATGGTGTTCATTCCGAGCGATTCGGCCCAACCCAGTTCCTGATCGATTTGCTCCGGGTTGAACGTGGCCTCCTGCCACATTTCCAGCTCATTGATGGCGGAGCGCGGAATGTAATTGCTTCCGACGAGCCACGGTTGCTGGGCGTACCAGTCGTTCGCTTTCTTCTCCGTCCATCGAACGGTGCGCCTGCCGGCGGCACTTGCACCCGAGGCGGCCAACGCTAGGATTGCGGCCAAGAAAAGAGGCTTGGCGATGTTCATGAATTCATTCCCTTCGCATTTAATTGTTAAGCGAGCGACAGGCTGGGATCGGCGTTCAGCGTAAGATCGGCGAAGCGGCCAGCACGAAGCCGCGAATAGGCGGCGGCCGCAATCATGGCAGCATTGTCGGTAGAGAGCGCGCGGCTTGGAAAAAACACTTCGACGCCCGCAGCCTTCGCACGTTCTTCGAATGTGGTGCGCAACTGATTGTTGGCAGCGACACCACCGGTGACCAGGATGCTCTCGACATCGAGTTCTGCGGCCGCGGCCATGGTGCGATCCACCAAATCGCGCACAACCGCATTTTGAAATTCGCGTATCAGCCCGAGCGTGGCCCGGCCGCAAAGCGGGAACAATTGATCGAATTTCCTTTCGCCGCGCGCGAGTGCTTCTTGGCGCTTCCGAATTTCCGCCATGTATTCCTCATGCTCGCGCAAATGATAAAGAACGGCGGTTTTCAGACCACTAAAGCTGAAGTCAAGGGGGTTACCGCGCGTTTTCGTGCGGCCAAATTTCACGGGCACGGGCGCGGCATCCGCGGCGGCGGCCAAGCGGTCGAGAATCGGTCCGCCGGGGTATCCGAGCGCGAGCAGCTTCGCGACTTTGTCATAGGCTTCGCCCGCGGCATCGTCGCGCGTCTGTCCCAACTTGCGGTAATGAAAAAGCGTGCTTGCATCCGGCACGGGGGAGTCTTCAACCTTCACTTCGTACAAAACCGTGTGGCCGCCGGAAACAATCAGGCAAACGGCTGGCAGTTTGGGTGTGCGCCCGGCTTTGTGGGCTTCGAGAAAAACAGCATGAACGTGACCCTCCAAATGGTTGACCGGCACGAGCGGCTTGCCCAGAGATTCCGCAAGCGTTTTTCCATACGTGATTCCCACGAGCAGAGCGCCGACCAGACCTGGACCTTGCGTCACGCCGACGGCCTCCACCTCTTCCAGCTTCAAGCCGGCTTGTGCGAGAGCTTCACGCACAACGGGCACGATTTGCCGCAAATGTTCGCGCGAAGCCAGTTCCGGCACGACACCGCCGTATTTCCGATGCACGTCAACCTGCGATGCAACCACGCTAGACAGAATTTCGCGCCCGTCGGCCACCACCGCTGCCGCGGTCTCGTCGCAAGAAGATTCGATTCCTAGAATGCGCGCGCTCATGCGATCTCTGCAGCCGAGGGCCTCCCTGCGAACCTCAGGGCAGGCAGAAGGCCGTCCCTACAGCTGCAACCCCTTCAAATATTGGCGAAACTCGCCGCCAAATTCCTTGTTTTGCAAGGCGATCTCGACCGTGGCTTTCAAGAATCCCAGCTTGTCGCCCGCGTCGTAAGAGACTCCATCGTAAATGTACGCCCACAAACCGTCTTCCTGGGCCAGAATGCGAAGCGCGTCGGTCAATTGGATTTCGTTGCCGGCGCCCGGCTTGGTGCGCGCGAGGCAATCAAAAATCTCCGCCGGCAGAACATAGCGCCCGGTGATTGCGAGATTCGAAGGAGCTTTTTCCGGCTTGGGTTTCTCCACGACATCGCGAATCCGCAGCAAGCGCGCGCCAAACGGCGGCTGCGGCGCGGGCTCGCCATCGATGATGCCATAGAGATGCGTTCGCTCCTTCGCCACTTCTTCGACAGCGATGGCACCCACGCCAGTTGCCGCATAAACGTCGATGAGCTGTTTTGTGGCCGGATTCTGGCCGGGAATCAGCACATCGCCGAGTAAAACGGCAAAGGGTTCGTCGCCCACAAGATCTCTTGCCACCAGCACGGCGTGTCCCAAGCCGAGAGGCTCTTTCTGGCGCGTGTAACTCACTTGAACCATATCGCTGATGTGCCGCACCATGGCGGCTTGCTCCTTTTTCCCTTTTTCTTCAAGGAAGCGCTCGAGTGTGGGCGAGTGGTCGAAGTGGTCCTCGATGGAATTCTTCCCTTTCCCCGTGACGATGATGATGTGCTCGATGCCGGAGACGACGCACTCTTCGACGACGTACTGAATTTGCGGCTTGTCCACGACCGTAAGCATTTCTTTGGGTTGCGCTTTCGTTGCGGGCAGGAATCGCGTCCCCAGGCCGGCGGCCGGCAAAACTGCTTTGCGTACTTTGCGTCCCGCGGCGCCTTTCGCTTGCGTTGTGTCGGCCATCCCGGCTCCTCGCGCGATTTACTTCTTCTTCCCGGATTTCTTTTCTTTCGAGTCCTTGGAAACCGTTTCCTTCGAATCGCCACTCTTTTCCTTGCCGGCGGCCTCCGTTGCTCCCGCAGCGGGCTTTTCAGAATCGCCGCTGCTCGTTTTCTTCGCGTAGTCGGTCACGTACCATCCCGCGCCCTTGAATTGGATTGCGGGTGCGGCTACCAGCCGCTCCACTTTGCCGCCACAGTGCGGGCACTTTTTCAAGTGCCGCCCGTCAACGCTCTCGATTTTTTCCGTTCGCCGGCCACACTTCTGGCATTCGTACTCGTACAGGGGCACAGAGACTCCTCCTGGTGGTAACTCAAAAAATGAAGTATAGCATTGCCATGAAACCTCCGCGGCGCGACCGCTTTTGTATGGCGAACCTGGGCGAAGGCACGCTCCAGCTGCTCCCTATTTCCTCAAACGTGCGACTCCACAATGTTGGTTGCAGATTGGGCGCAGCATGCTGCGCGCCTACAATATGGAATCCGAACAACGGCCGCAATGCTAGACTGAAACGTTATGACCGCGAAGAATCCAGCGGCAGAGCGGCAGAATTCCACGGGCTGTTTGTACCTTGTGGGCACCCCGATTGGCAACCTCGAGGATATTACGCTGCGGGCGGTGCGCATCCTCAAGGAAGTGGATCAAATCGCGTGCGAAGACACGCGCCATACGCAGAAGCTGCTCGCGCACTACGACATTCACAAGCCGCTGGTCAGCTACCACGAACACAATGAAGGGAAGCGCGCGGCGGAATTGGCCGCAGCCATGGAGGAAGGCGCAAAAATTGCGCTGGTGAGCGATGCTGGAATGCCTCTGGTCTCCGACCCCGGGCACCGGCTGGTGGAGCTGTGCTTGCAGAAGCACATTCCCCTGGTACCGATTCCGGGGCCTTCGGCGCTGCTCGCTGCACTTTCCGGATCGGGAATGCCCACCGAGGAATTCCTCTTCGTAGGCTTCTTGCCCGCGCGCAGCGGGGAGCGCCGCCGCGCCTTCGAACGCTTGCGCATGGAGGAACGCACGATCATTCTTTACGAAGCGCCACACCGCGTTGCCCAATGTGTTGCTGACGCCTTGGAGATTCTGGGCGACCGGCCAGCGTGCCTGGCGCGAGAGGTGACAAAACTTCATGAGGAATTCTTGCGCGGCAAACTCTCCGAAGTCCTCACGTCTCTCGAAGAGCGGCCGGTGCGGGGTGAAATCACGCTAATACTTGGCCCGCCGGCAGCCGAAGTGCGCGCCCATGGCGATTCTTCGCAAACGCTGGCGGCGCGGGTCGAGGAATTGATGCAACAGGCAAAGCTGGAGCGGAAAGAGGCGCTCAAGCTGGCAGCCAAAGAACGTGGCCTAACTCGGCGCGCGGCGTATACTCAATTGGTCGGGGCCCAAGCGGGCGAAAGCGGGCGCAGAGATGAACCCTAGCCCAAATCCGGCCATCGGCGTGACTGACTCCGAGGGCCGCGCATCGAAGTAAGCAGTCTGCCTCGGGGTTCCTGCAGACAATCCCACAGCGAGGTGATTCCATGAGCATCTACGGCGGCAAAGAGCTGGCAAACGCGTTTCGTACCGTACGGAAAAACACCATTCGGGTTGCGGAAGACATTCCGGAGGACAAATACGATTTCGTGGCGGCTCCGGAAGTCCGCACCGTCGGCCGCATGCTAACGCACGTGGCCATCTCGACGCGGATCTGGGAAGAGGTACACAAGAAGGGGCTCACCACACTGGTGGACTTCGATTTCTTTGGGATGATGGACAAGTTCAACGCGGAAGAAGCCAAGCCGAGAACGAAAGCCGAAATTGTGGAGCTACTGAAAAACGAAGGCGAGCAGTTTGCCGCATGGCTGGAGACGCTGACCTCGGAAGTTCTGGCGGAGACGGTCATCGAGCCGGACGGAAAGACTGCGAAGACGCGCTTCGAAAGGTTGCTGTCGGCAAAAGAACACGAAATGCATCATCGCGCTCAACTGATGCTCATAGAGCGGCAATTGGGAATCGTGCCGCACCTCACCAAGCAATTCGAGGAAGTAGTGGCGCAGATGCGCTCCGCGAAGGCCGCCGGATCCGCGGCTTGAGTGAAATTCGCAGGATAATGCCGGGGATTGCTCTCCGGGCGATGCTCATCCAGTTAGAATGACACTCGCCCAGTTTCCTTTGATCCGACCTTGGTCGCCGCCCGTTGAGCGGCAATTCGTCGTAGCACTAATCAATTTGTTTCGTGCGAATGCCCTTTACGGGATGCGTCACCAATGCGCCTGCGAGGCTTAAGAAGCGCGTCATGTGTGGCAGCTTGGCATGCGCATCGAAGGCGGCTTCGTCTACCCACTCGGAGTGAATGTAGAAAACTAGCGGGTCGCGTAGCGCTTCGTAGAGGTGAATGCGAATGCAGCCTGGCTCGGCACGCGTCGGCTCGAGGAGTGACCTCAGCTCTTCGCGGAGGTGCTGCTCCTTCCCAGGGATTGGCTCGAAGTGAACAAAAGTGTGCAACGGCAAGGCAAGCCTCCCGCTGAATATAGCTTACAGGGTTGTAGGGGAATGAAAACCGAGGTGAAATCTTGTGTTGTGTGATCGCGGCGGTCGCGGTAGGGTATCGGGCGACTCAATGAAGTAATAAAAGACCTGCGAGATAAGCACGTACGAAGACGCTGGGGCACTCCAGCAGGAGGCGGCACGGATGGCCGATGAATCAGAGAAGGACCGTTGGACGCGGCGCGGATTTCTCGGAGCAAGCTCTGCGGCGCTGGCCGCCGGCATGATGGCCGCGAACAACGCCGCAGGGCAAACCCAAGATTCGGCGCAAAAAGCCCAGAGCGACCGAAGGCGAAGCGAGCCGGTGCCGAAGAATCCAGCGATGGATGCACAAAACGCGGATTCCGTAAATCCGCCGCCGACGGACGCGGGTGGCGTAGCAACATTCAAGTATCCCTTCTCAATCGCGCACAAACGATTACATGAGGGAGGATGGTCGCGTGAAGTCACGGTGCGCGAGCTCGCCGTTTCGAAGTCGCTCGCGGGCGTGAACATGCGTCTCACGGCCGGCGGCGTGCGTGAATTGCACTGGCACACTGCCGCCGAATGGGCGTACATGCTCTATGGCGCGACGCGCATCACCTGCATAGACGCGAGTGGAAAGAGTTTCGTCGCCGATACCAAAGAGGGCGACTTGTGGTACTTCCCGCCGGGAATTCCGCACTCGATCCAAGGACTTGCTCCCGACGGCGGAGAATTTCTGCTGGTGTTTGATGACGGCAACTTCTCCGAGTATGAGACGGTGCTTTTATCTGACTGGATGGCGCACACGCCCCGCGATGTAGTGTCGAAGAATTTCGTTGTGCCGCAAGCGGCCGTGGAAAAAATGCCGAACAAAGAGTTGTTTATCTTCCAGGCCGAACTCCCGGGACCGCTTACCGAGGATCAGCGCAAGGCCGCCGGAGCGCTGGGCGCTTCGCCGATTGATTTCGCGTTTCGAACCACGCAGATGCCGCCCACTAAGCGCACCAAGGGAGGTGAGGTCCGCGTGATTGATTCGAGTACTTTCAAGATCTCCCAGAATATCGCCGCGGCGGTGGTCACGGTGAAGCCGGGCGGCTTGCGCGAGCTGCACTGGCATCCCAACGCGGACGAATGGCAATTTTTCATCAACGGCAAGGCACGTATGACCGTCTTCGCCACTGGAGGCCGCGCGCGAACGATGGACTTTGAGGCGGGCGACGTCGGCTATGTGCTTAAGACGCTTCCGCACTACATCGAAAACACCGGCAACACAGACCTGAAATTTCTGGAAATGTTCAAGAGCAGCTACTACCAGGACCTTTCTCTCTCCGAGTGGCTCTCGCACACGCCGCCGGAACTTGTTGCCGCGCATCTCAACCTGGACAAGGCAACACTCGACGCCCTGCCGCGCGGGAAAGCAGTCATCCTTCCCGAATAACACCGCTGACTCAACGGGCTTCGAGCAAGGCTATGACGGCGGCGGTCGGCTGTTTAGGACGCCGTTGCTGATGAGAGTCAGCAGCCACAAGCGCGTTTGCTTCGTCAATTTGCCTTCTGGTCATGATGCGAGAGAGGCTCTTGAAGTGGTCAACGCCGGACTTGTCTCCGGCTGCGATGGCTCGCGAATACCACGCGTATGCGGCGACGAAGTCGAGGGGAACCCCTCTGCCCGATTCGTAGAGATAAGCGAGGTCGGTTTGCGCGTAGGCGCTACCCTGCTCCGCGGCAAGCCGCTCCCAACGGGCAGACTCTTTGTAATCGGAAGGGACGCCGAGGCCTTTGAAATAGAGGAAGCCGAGATTGTGCTGGGCGTGGGCGTCGCCCTGTTCGGCGGAAGTGCGGAACCATTTGGCGGCGAGGACATAATCGCGCGACGTGCCATCGCCGTGGTAATACATCAGGCCAAGATTGCATTGCCCGACAAAATCGCCGGTTTGGGCGGCGAATCGATACAGCTCCAAGGCGTGGAGGAGGTCCCGAGGAACGCCTAGTCCCTTGTGATACAGAAACGCGAGATTGTTGGCAGCAGGCGCATATCCCTGTGCAACGCCGGCTTGGTAGTTCTCGACAGCTTTGGTCAGATCGCGGTCCGTCCCTTCGCCGTGCTCGTAAAGAAAGCCGAGGATGAATTGTGCCTTGGGGTTTCCTTGCGCCGCTGAAGCGCGAAGCCACTTCATAGCCGAGGTGTAATCCGGTGCGGCGGGACTGCGTCGCAGGGAGGCCACCGCAAGCTCGAATTGAGCACCGGCGTCGCCGTCTTCGGCGCGAGATTTCAAGATTTCGAGCGATGAAGCGGTAGCCGCGGCTTGTGGAGAACGTGGCGCGCAGAGGCAAGGACAAGCAGCAATCAAGCCAACAAACCAAATGAGCAGAAGGTTCAAGACAAAAACGGCAGGTCGAATGAGCGAGTACATAGGGGTCCCCCTTATGGATGAATGCTCGAGCACGAGCTTCAAGTTCCGTTCATCTCCGGGCGGGACCACTAGATGACGAGAGACACGCGGAAGATTGAGCGAATCGCGCAACCGCCTTTGCGTGAGAACCGCCTCCATCAACAAAGACCGATACCGCAGATCGCTCCCACTTCATCCGGAGCGCGTTGCGGATTCCTGGGACCACTGCGCTTTTTTTGCTGGCATTTGAGAGGACGACGGAACCCGCAAAAAAGTTGCGCGATTAACGATTTTTCTTGGAGGCTTTTTCGTGCAAGGCTAACATCGTCACTGCAAGATAGTCAGTGCTATTCGCTGGACGTACTTCCTACCCACCAGCCTCAGGTATTTACATGACTGCCGTTTGAAGTATCCACCCAATTGTCGCCGTCGCCTTCTCCGTCTATACGTTGGGCGTGCCTCATGAAGCGGGTGGTCGAACTGTCCTTCGGGTCCGTGCCTCTTTGAACGGTGGATGACCACCCGCTTCGCCAAATCCGCGAGAACCAAGTGCTCGCCAAGGGGCCTTCCTCAGCCTTGCAAATACAAAGCGTGCAAAGGAGACCTCCATGCGCAAGCTCATGCCTTTACTGTTTCTCGAAGCCGTTGTGCTGATTGCTTTGATTCCCATTTTCTCCCTCGATCCAAGCCGCACTGTAATCGCACAGACTGCATTCCCTGACCCTGCCAACGAGCGTGCTTGTCCGAGTCAGACCGGTGCAGGCGGAGGAGCGGAAGCGATCCCTGCTTTCGTTGGTTCCGGAGCGGATGGGTTCAGCCCGAATCAAAGCTTGTGCCTGCCGCAATTAGCTCCGGTTCCGACGGGCCTGAGCCCCTTTGCCTTTATCGTTCAGGGCCTGGAACCCGGGGACCGCGTGGACTCGCAGGGCACGATTTACTTGGAATCGATTCGCGGCGTGCCTGGCGGCGTGGATTTGTGGCGCTGGAATCAATCCATGGAAGGCGGACCCAACGCCAATGGAACTCTGCCGTTCAAGTACGAAGGCCAGCCGGACAATTGCGGCATTTTCGGATTGACTGGCGGCGGCTGCGTGAACAACGTTGGCAGTCCCACGAACCTTGGAATTGCGCCTGGTGGCGGGGATGCAGACATTGCGGTGAATGCTCCAGATCCTAACAACTCCGCGATTCCGAATCTTGCGTTCACGAGCCTGACGCTGGCGCCCGGAGTCGCCGCCACGAATTCCAGAAACCGCGGCGACACGTTTTTCGCGCCGCCCAATGTTGTCGCTACGCTGGTTCCGGCCGATGACCGCATGTGGAATGATGCGGTCAATGATGCCTCCACGGTTTACATCGCTTACCATGACCTGGCGACTTTCAATATCAACGTGCAACGGTCCAACAACGGCGGGCTGACGTACACGGCTGGCCTCGGCGAAGCCATCGATGCGGCAACTCTTCCCGCAGCGGGCAGCCTTTCACCAACGAGCAGCGCTAACACTGCGGCGCAGATCAAAGTGGATAACACTGCGTGCCCGAGCAGAGGAAATCTGTACGTCGCGTTTACCGCTCCCGATAACGCGATGGAGAATGGCGCCGGAGGGCCACAGCGTAGCGTGTACGTTGGAGTGTCCACGGGCGCGCCGAGTTTCACCTTTACCGATCACCGGGTCTTTACCAGCCCCGCAGGGTCGCTCGGCGCCACGCAAGGAAACAACAACATTTTCCCTGCCCTTGCGGTCGACGGCTTCGGCAACCTCTACACTGTCTGGTCCGACAATCAAAATGTGTTCATGTCCTCTTCGTCGAATCAGGGCAAGACATGGACTGCCCCGGCGCGTGTGAACGACGGAACAAGCAGCGGCAAAGCAAATGTATTTCCCTGGGTAGCAGCGGACGCTTACGGTCATGTGGTGGTGACCTGGCTCGGCGCGAACCTGGCCGGAAATTCCAATGACGTTGCTGCCATGCAGCCAGCCTGCGCCGATGGAACTACGGATTGCTGGGCGCAATGGAACGTTTATGCAGCGGAAAGCGTCAATGGCAACGCAGCCGTTCCCACTTTCACTCAGCACACGGCCAGCGACCATATCATTCACGCAGGCACTATCTGCACCAACGGGACGGGATGCTCCAACGGCGATAGCCGTGCCCTTGCGGACTTTTTTCAAGTCGCTCTGGATACGCAGCACCGCGCGAATATTGCCTACTCCGATGATCACCTCGCCAGCCCGCTGTGCTCGCAGCAGAGCCCCGGCCATTGTGCCGACAACGACCCACAGTCCTTCCGGGTGGCGGTTCCCTATTTCACGTATCAAATGAGGTCCAACAAGAAAGTGGTTACAACGGGTCTCTGCACCCGGTAACATGATCGAAAACCAGGGAGCCTGCTCTGAAAGACTGGAGCAGGCTCTCCTTTTTTGTGCGCACCCCTGCCGAAAGCGCGCCGTAACCTTTTCCGCGGTGGCCAGTTATTATTCCAGAGCGATGAAGGCCACCGGACGCCCCGGAAAGAAGAAGGCCCTGCCCAAGAGCGCACCGCCTAAGAAGGCCAGTGCGCCGGCGGAGGAGCGTCTTCTTGTCGAAGCGGCCCAGTCCGATCCTGCGAGATTCGACGCGCTCTACGAATTGCATTTCGAGCGCGTGTACGGCTTCATCGCCGGGCGCGTACACGACCGCACTACGGCCGAAGACTTGACTTCCGACGTGTTCTACAAAGCCCTCGCCAGTTTGAAGGACTTTGAGTGGAGGGGAGTTCCGTTCCTAGCCTGGCTCCTGCGTATCGCTGCGAACGCAATAATCGACCGCACGCAGCGTACCTCACGCGAACATCCCATGACGGACGACCCTCCCGACCCTGGCGTTATGCCCGACATGCGTGCGATTGAACATCGCGCGCGGCTTTTTCAACTGGTGAAGCGGCTTCCGGAAACGCAGCGCCGCGTTGTCCAGGAGCGCTTTGTCGATCAACGCAGCATCCGCGAAATTGCCGGGCGCCTTGGCAAGAGCGAGGGAGCCATCAAGCAATTGCAATTGCGCGCGCTCGAGCGCCTGCGAGCGCAGATGGAGGGCGGCCATGCCTAAGCGCGTGCCCGAACGCCCCCTCGCCGAACAGCTGGAAGAAGTTGTGCAGGCCATGCTGGTGTCGCTACAGCCGCGTCCCGAGGCGTCGCCGCACGGGGACCTCGCGCCACTGCTGACAATCGCGCGAGAGCTCCGCTACTTGCCGAGCGAAGAGTTCCGAGCGGCACTCAAATCCGAATTGCAAAGGAGAACCTCCATGTCTATGAACCAAGGAACCGAAGCGTCAGCGGCTGCACCGGCAAAAGCCGTTCGCTACATGCGGCCCGGATTCACGTCCATGACGCCTTACATCATCGTAAACGGGGCCGCCCAATTCCTAGAATTCTTGAAGAACGCGTTTGATGGGGTGGAACGGCTGCGTGTGCCGGCGGCGGATGGCACGCTGATGCACTCCGAAGTGGCAATCGGCAACGGCATCATCGAAGCCGGAGACGCTAGCGCCCAGATTCCACCCACGCCGACCGACATCCATCTCTACGTGAAGGACGCCGATACCACGTTTGACCGAGCCATTGCGGCGGGCGCGACATCCATCTACAGGCCCACCGACACGCACCCTTCGGGCGATCGCTGGGGCGCTCTTAAAGATCCTTTTGGCAACAATTGGTACATTGCGACGCCCAAAGGCTGGACGCCAGGGCCGGAAGGGCTCCGCAGTATTCAGCCTTATTTGCATCTTCGCGATGCGCACAACATGATTCCGTTCCTGGAAGCGGCCTTCGACGCAGAGGCTATGGGAGTCTACAAGTCGCCGGATGGAATCGTGCGCCACGCCACTATACGCATCGGCAACGCCACGCTCGAAATCGACGAGGCGCACGGAGAATATCAGCCCAAGCCGTGCCTCTTGCACGTCTATGTGCCGGACGCGGATGCTATGTACGCGCAGGCGCTGCTTGCGGGTGCGACCTCGGTCGACCCGCCAACGGACAAGCCTTACCGCGACCGCTCGGCAGCGGTCAAAGACCCGTTTGGTAACACCTGGTATCTCAATACGTACATCGGACGGTGAGGTTTGTACTCCCGATAGGCAAACAAGCCACACTTCAAGGCGAAGCATCCGAACCAGTGTTCGGCAGCCTCCCGCATGTGGAAACTATTGCCTTGGGACCCTTCAAGAACCTTGCGGCCGTGAGGAGTCCCAAAGCAGGGGATACAACTGCAGGTTTCAGAGACTACGAAGCGACCTTGACGCTGACCGCGATGTTCTTGCCGCCTTCTTCGCGATACGTGACTTCTGCGTTGGCGTTGACTTTGAGTTTGCCTTCAATGGCCGTGTTCTTGTCGATGAAGAACGTCATGGTTTTGGGTTCAGCTTGCTGCGTCAGTTGGTGACCTGCGGAAGTTTGACTCCCGGCTACCGTTAGCGTGAAGGAGTCCTTCGCTACGGAAGCAATCTTTCCCGACACGGATTGGGTTGCGGGAGTCTGCTCGTTGATCAAAGTTGGATAAGTGCTCCCATGGGTGGTGGCCGGTGGCAGTCCCCAAGCCGCCGCTACCAGGATGACACCTGCCAGGGTCGCAAGGGTAAGCCGAAGCGTGTTCTTCATTGGTCACACTCCTCAGTGTGTATTGGGAGGGCATTTGTTTAACGCAGAACGGTAACCATACTTCGAGGGCCGCCCAATACACGCATTAACCTCTTGCAAGTGTTGGATTTACCGAAAAAGCTTCCGGTCTATGGTTTGAACCTCCGAAGGGTACTATAACGGGTAATCCCTTCCAGGCTGCTGGTCGAAGATACTCGTAAATTCATGCGGTGGGTTGAAGAACACGGCTAGTGCGTGGCGCCTGAATCCGATGACTTTGGGTTGTCTTTTCCCGTGGGCTTGGAGGTCGAGGCCACTTGAGAATCAGCAAGGGAGGGCCCGAGAGAAGCGGTCAGCGCATAGGACCTCCCATGGTCCGTCAGGCGGGTAATCAAGAGTTCGTAGCGGAAGCCTTCCGGATGACTCTTGCTCCTGAGTAGAGCCAGTATGCCTTTCACTTCGGATTCAGGGTGAATGACGAGCTCACCGGAGGAGGTCAGGCCAGACACAACCGTGCCGTGAAACTCAGTGCCGTCAGCGTTTACCGCCGAATCGATGGAATCCAGGATTTTGACGCGAAGGAGCGTTCCCTTTGGCAGACCGTCCACACTGTCGCCGCTGGTGGGATTCAGGCGAGCATGGAGATAAAACGTCAGGACCGTTCCGGCAGTGACGTGGACAGGTACAGGCGTCGAGCCGGAGGTTTGGCCTTGAGCAACACTCGCGAACGCAGTGGCAACAAAAACAGCACCAAGGGCGATACGCTTCATCGGCTGGGACCTTTCGTATCCCCGAAGAGCCAAAAAAAAGAGAGCCAAAAACTTGGATGACTCAACCGATCTTAAAGTTGCGCCTTGTTTCGGTCAATGGTGCTCCCAGATTCAATGTGTCCTATAACATATCCACAGAATTCCGGTCGCGCCAGCGGAGCATCATGCCGCGGATTCAGACCGAAACATCCGCTGGAAGCGCGGCCCCGTGAATTGCACGCCGACGAACTTCTCTCCAACCGCCTGCGCATCGCGAACATGGACAACGCGTCCTTGTGTAAAGAAGTCCGCCTCGCCCCGACGCGAAGCATAATTCGAGAACGGGATGCGGATTTCGAGGTTCGACCCGATGGCAACGTCAAAGCGCGTCAAAAAGGCGGCGCCGCTGCGGCAAAGATTCTCGCTGGAAGTGTCTTCTTCGAAGGCCACGCCGCGAGAGTCGCGTCCGCGAACGCGCATGGGCAAGTGTACTGCGATCCTACGTTCCGAGCGTTGCCTCGCAACGCTGGTGCTGACTGGGACCATGGGCCGGGTCCTCACTTCTGCCAGCCCCGTCTGGACCGGAGCCGACCAAAACGGCCGCTCGGCCCTCAAAAAAGCTCTCCACACTCGAGAGGATTTCTCCGGGCGTTCGCGCCGTGTGTACAATTCTGCGAAGCTCGCTGCCGTTCCCCACGCTATGAGTAAACCAGCAAGCGAACTGCTTCATTTTGCCCACACCATCAGGCAGGTTCGCAGAGCAAATTTGACTATAGTAGTCAATCAGTAACCGGAAGCGATCGGCCTCGGTTGGGATGGTATAGCGCCCGGTTGCCGCGAACTCCTGCATCTGGCGGAAGATCCAGGGATTGGTGGCCGCCGCGCGGCCAATCATCACCGCGTCGCAACCGGTTTCGCGGAACATGCGTTCCCCATCTTCGGGACGATTGACGTCGCCATTGCCGATCACAGGAATCTTCACCGCTTGCTTGACTGCCGCGATGATGCTCCAGTCCGCGGCTCCGCTGTAACCCTGCACGCGCGTGCGCGGATGCACAGCAACGGCCTCGACGCCCACGCTCTCAGCGAGCTTCGCTACGTCAACTGCAACAATGGTTTTTTCGTCCCATCCGGCTCGCAACTTGATGGTCAGCGGAATTTTCACCGCAGCCCGCACCGCGCGAAAGATTTGGTCGAGCAACGGCAAGTCGCGCAACAAGCCGGAGCCGCCGCACTTCACCACTTTCTTCGCGGGGCAGCCGAGGTTGATGTCCACCGCGTCGTAGCCGAGGTCTTCCACCATCTTCGCCGCTTCCGCCATGACCGCAGGATTGGCCCCGAAGAGCTGCGCGGTGATGGGATGCTCGTCTTCCTGAAAATAAAGATAGCGAAGCGTTTTCTTCGCGCTGCGCGTGATGCCTTCCGAGCTGGTGAACTCCGTCATCAGCAGCCCGCAGCCGCCGAGTCCGCGAATCACGCGGCGGAAAAGCGTGTCCGTCACGCCCGCCATGGGCGCAAGCACCGCCGCCGGACGAATCGTCAAACCCCGAATTGGGAAGCTCGCCGGAATCATGGAAAGTCCTTTGACCCATGGACCAGTATAACAAGCCAAGCAGAGGGAATGTTGACACCTCAACCTTCAGGTCGGAGATGAATACCCATTGGATCTCTTCCTCTCCCTTCCACCTGTGCGGTGCGTGTGACCTGGAATACTTCTAGAGTCCACAACTCTTTTTGCGTTGCTCGTATCCCTCGCGAGTATCCGTGCCGTTCCGTTCCCTGGGGCCGGGTATTCGACGCCTTTCCATTCACCGGAGCAACTGGTTTTGGCGGAATGCGCTTTGCCAAGCACACACTTGGAACGGCGAAAAGCAGGATCGTTAGGAGAAACCCGGACTTTGTTGTCATCACGGGAAGCGCTTTGGAGTGGATTCGTCTTGCTCCCATGTTGGCTTATTAGCTTTCAGAAATTCCTCCAGACGAAGGAACTTCCGCCCTAGCGCGCCCGAGTACGCGGACCATTCCGACTCGCCAGCATCCACAGCCAAGGCCGCCCGCACCGCCGCTAGCTTCGAGTCCAGATCGTCTAGGTAATGAAACACAAGCGCCTCGCGAATCATGGGCAGCTTCGGAGAGCCAAATTCATATTCGCCGTGATGGCTGATTAGCAGATGTTGCACGACCGTCTTTAAATTCGCCGGGAAACCCTCGATCGCCTCCATCGCTTTTGAAACCGTCTGCACTTCCATGACGATGTGCCCAAGCAAGTGGCCTTCGACTGTGTAGCCGATAGCGCGCTCGTAGCACAGCTCATCGAGCTTGCCGACATCATGGAGGATCGCCGCGGCCAGCAATAAATCAAGGTCGAGTTCGGGATAATGCGCCGTCACCTGCTTCGCCAGCCCGCACAAACTGACCACATGTTCCAGCAGCCCGCCAAGATAGGCATGGTGCATAACCTTCGCCGCTGGAGCGCGTTTATATCGCGCAGCAATGGCCGGGTCGTCAAGAATTCCTGTAACCAGTTTTTTCAGCCAGGGATTTCCAATCGACACCGCAAATTCGAGTAACTGCGCATACAGCTTCGCCACGTCGGCCTTGGTCTGCGGCAAAAAATCGGCGAGATCGATTTCATCCGGCTTCGCCAGCCTAACCTGCATCACGGAAAGTTGGGGCCGGTTTTTGTAAATTTCGACGCGCGCCTGCACTTTCACGAAGTCATCGCGATGAATGCCCTTGGCGGCCGTTTCGAACTGGTCCCACATGCGCGCTTCGATGGTGCCGCTGCGGTCGCCCAGCTCCAACCGCAAATAGGGCTTCCCTTCGCGCGTGTTGCGAATCTCTTTCTCGCAGACCAGGAAAAATGTGGTGATGTTTTGTTCCGTGCTTATGTCGGAGACGAGCGGCGTCTTCATTGGCTGGTATGATAACCCAGACTATTCATGAGGAACCTACTTCCTGGCAAATCTCTCTTCACTTGCCGGAATCGGCCCCGGACTTCCCCGATCCGCCGCCGGACCTCTTCCCAAAAAGCAGGAACTTCTTGTGGCCTTTCTTTTGTTTGTTGACTTCCGGAGTGGCGCTCACTTCCTGAATTTCCGAACCTCCGCCGCCCGCGATGTCCTGGTAGCCCGGCTTGATGATCACGTAGCTTTGCTCGCGCAGCGTCTTGAGGTAACCGCGCATCGCAGGCTCCATCCGGGCGCTGTACAGTTTTTCCGTGATTTCGTTCCGCACTTTGTCGAGCGACTGCTGGCCTTCGTCATAGTGCTCCAGCACCTGCAAAATCAGGTAGCCCTGCTTGGTCTCGAGGACCTCGGTGAGCTGGTTCCTCTTCATCGCAAACACTTTGTCTTCCAGTTCCTTAGCCAGTTCGCCCCGTTTGTACATGCCAAGGTAGCCGCCCTGATCCTTGGTGCTGCTGTCCGAGTAACGCTTGGCGATTTCGCCGAAGTCTTCGCCGTCCTGCACGCGCTTCAGCGCCGTCTCCGCTTTTTTCTTCAGCGCGGGCAATTCATCCGCATTTTTTCCCTGCGTGTTGACTTGAATTTCTCTCAGCGCCACCTGCTCCGGACGCACAAATTCCGTTTTATGCGCCTCGTAATACTTTTGAACTTCGTCGTCGCTGATGCTGATGTGCGACCCGACTTCCTGACCGATCACTTTTTGTGTGAGCAGGCGATTGCGGATGCCGTTCTTGAAATCCTCCCAGTTCATCCCTTCGGAAGTGACCGCTTTCTCGAGGTCTTCCATGCTCCCGAGTTTATTCTGGATGCGAATCTGGTCGAGCTGTTTGATCACCTCCGCTTCCACGCTAACGCCCATGTCTTTGCCCCGCTGAACTAGAAGCGACTGGTCGATCAGTTCGCGCAGCGTATTCTTCTGACGGTCTTCGATGTTGGTTTGCAACTGCTCCGGCGTGCAGCGCCCCTGGCACTCCTGTTTGGCCTCTTCAAGGGCAGAATCGCGCGCCTTTTCGTACTCGGTAAGCGTAATGATTTCATTGTTTACGCGCGCGATGATCTCTTCGATGGTCTTGCCAGCGTTTGCATCCACCGGCTGCGTCGCCGCTGCGCCCTTTAGTCTCGGCGCAGGGGGCGGAGGAGCCGGCGGTGGCGCTTGCGAACTGGACTCCTGCGGCTGCCCGTCTGTGGTCACGCTCATAAGCAGCGCCCCAGCGAACAGCGCCACGATAAAAGAAAGTTTTTTCATGCTTTCTCCCAACCCATAAGTTTAGCCTTGGCCTTGAAGGCCGAGCAATACGTTTCTCAAAACCGCGGGAACCGGCTCGCCGCGCTTCAATTCAATCCACAGCACACCGCTTGGGTCGGGCTTGATGCCCGCTCGCGAGCGCACCACGTTTACCAGCCTGGCCGGGTCGAGCGTGGTCTCCGGGTGGAAGCGCACCGCAATCCGGCTGCCCTGCCGTTCGACCGAGGAAATCCGCAGCCGTTCACACATGGATTTGAGCACAGCATAGTCTAAAAGGTTTTCGACGGAGGTCGCGGGCGCGCCGAACCGGTCTTCCAGCTCTTTGCGCACGTCCTGCTTTTCTTCTTCCGTGGCAATCGTAGAAATACGTTTATAGGTGCGCAAGCGAAGGTTTTCACTCGGGATATAGTCCTGCGGAATGCGCACATCCAAGCCCAGATTGAGGGTTGTGCGCAAATCGGGCGCGGCTTCTTCGCCCTTGAGCCTGGCCACCGCCCGTTCCAGCATCTGGCAATACATGTCGAAGCCGATGGCTTCGATGTGCCCGTGCTGCTGGCGCCCCAGCATGTTTCCAGCGCCGCGCAGTTCCAGGTCCAGTGCGGCAATGCGAAAGCCTGCGCCCAGTTCGCTGAACTCCCTCATGGCCGCGAGGCGCTTCCGCGCAATATCGGAAAGCGTGGTCTCCGGTGGCACGAGCAAATAGGCATAAGCGCGCTGGCTGGAGCGTCCCACTCGGCCGCGAAGTTGGTAGAGTTCCGCCAAGCCGAGCCGATCGGCGCGATTAATGAGGATGGTGTTCGCTCGCGGGATGTCCAGGCCGTTTTCCACGATGGTTGTCGCTACAAGAACGTCCGCGTCATCGCGAATGAATTTCAGCATTACGCTTTCGAGTTCTTTTTCGCCCATTTGACCGTGGCCCACAACCACGCGCGCTTTGGGCACAAGCTTTTGCACCATCGAGCCGAGCGAATAAATGGACTCCACACGATTGTGAATAAAATAGACCTGCCCATCGCGTGCCAGCTCGTTCTCGATGGCGCTGCGCACCAGTTCTTCCTTGAATGGCGCGACAACCGTTTGAATCGCCAGCCGGTCGCGTGGCGGCGTCTCAATCAGCGACATATCGCGCAAGCCCACCAGCGACATGTGCAGTGTTCTCGGAATCGGAGTCGCCGATAGTGCCAGCGCGTCCACATTTTTGCGCATCTCTTTCAGCCGCTCCTTGTGCGCCACGCCGAAGCGCTGCTCTTCATCAACGATGAGCAGCCCGAGGTCCGCAAATTTCACGTCTTTCGAAAGCAGGCGATGCGTGCCAATGACGATGTCTACTTTTCCGGCTTCCAGATCCGTGAGGACCGTCTTTTGCTCGGCCGCACTGCGAAAACGGCTAAGCAATTCAATCCGCACGGCAAAAGCGGCAAAGCGTTTCTTGAACGTTTCAAAATGCTGAAAAGTTAAAACGGTGGTGGGCGCAAGCAACGCAACTTGCTTGTTGTCATTGACGACTTTGAAGGCCGCGCGCATGGCCACTTCAGTCTTCCCATAGCCGACATCGCCGCAGAGCAGCCGATCCATCGGCTCGCCTCGCTCCATATCCTTCTTTATGTCGGTGATAGCCGCCATCTGGTCGGGCGTCTCTTCGAATTCGAAGGCATCCTCGAATTCACGCTGAAAATTCCCGTCTGGAGAAAAGGCGAAGCCCGGCGTCGTCTTGCGCTGTGCGTACAGCGCCAGAAGCTGGTCGGCCATGTCTTCGAGCGACTTCCGCACACGCGTCTTGCGTGAATTCCAGGCCGTTCCGCCCAGTCGGTCCAGAGGGGGGTGCGCGCCTTCCAGAACGCGGTAGCTCTGGACCAAATCCATCCGCTCGAGCGGAACATACAGGCGGGCATCTTCTGCATACCGCAGCAGCATGAATTCCCCGCGATGACCGTCCGATTCAATCGCGCGGAGCCCTTCGAACTGCCCGATGCCGTGGTCCACGTGAACCACAAAGTCGCCTGGCTTGAGCTCGGCAAAATCACTGAAGAAACCGGATGTTCGGAGTTTGTGGCTCGGCCGCTCGACGGTCGGCGTAACATCAAAAAGGTCCGCGTGGCCGTAAATGGTGAGGTTTGCCTCCGGAAACGTCACGCCTTCTGCGAACGGCGCGCGAATCAGCAGCATCCCCGCGGATTCCTGCGCGCCTTCGGCAGTAAATCCGGCAGCCGCCTCTTCGGATTCGCCGAGTACGTAAGGAACTTCATACTCGCGGCAGATATCGGCAAACCTTTCGATTTCGCCGGTACTTGCCGCAGTCAGAAAAACGCGCCCACCGGAAGCCAGTTGTGACTTGACGTCGCCCATGCAGGCAACCACGTCGCCATGAAAGCGCGCGCTAGGCCGCGAGGAAACCTCAAATTGCGGAGTCGCGCCGATGCCCAGCGCCAGTTGCTCCAGGTCAATTTGAGACGTTTTCGCCAGGGCGGCGGCAATCTGCTCTTCCGTCCAGAAATAGTGTGAGGGTGGCGGAGAATTGGCGTGCCCGTGACGCTCGTAAACTTCTGTGGCGGCAGCCAACTGCTGCTGCGCAGCTTCGCGCAAAGCTTGCGGTTCATCGAGAAAAACAATCGGCCGCAGCGAGCTTTCCGACAATTCAAAAAGAGATGCCGTGCCCGCTTCCTCCGGAGGCCCAAACACCGAACGCGCTTCCCAATCATCCGGGTCGTTTGCGACCACGCTTTCCGGTGTCGGCACAGCCCATTCCGTCAGCGGCAACAGCGTGGTGCGATTGACTGGAGCAATCGACCGCTGTGTGCGCGCATCGAATTCGCGCACGGATTCCACCGTGTCGCCCAGCAGTTCGATGCGAACCGGCCGCATCGCTTCCGGCGAAAAAACATCAATGATCCCGCCGCGTACCGCGAATTGCCCCGGCAGCTCCACCATTTCCGTGCGCGTGTAGCCCACCGAGCCCAGATGCCTGATCAATTCTTCATGGCCGATTTCCGTGTCCTTTGCGAGCGTCTTCGTAAGGTACAAATAAGCCGCGGGATCCTGGTAGCGCCAAAGCGCCGCGAACATGGGCGCAATCGCCAGCGAGATTTGCCCATCCGTCAATCGAAACAAGGTCGTCGCGCGCCGCTCCAATATATCCGCGTGCGGACTCTGCGACTCCCAGGGCAACCGGTCAAACGAAGGAAGGGTCGCGACATTCCCCGAAGCCCCTGGGAAAATGGCAGCAAAAAATCTCAGCGTTTCCGCTAGCGCTTCCGCGCGGCGATTCGAATCCGTCACAAAAAACGCCGGCCGCCGCAGCGCATGTGTCAGGTAAACTGCCACCAGCGCCTTGGCCACATCGTGCAGTCCGGTGATTGAAACCAGGCCGGTGTCTGCGCGCAGTTCTGCCAACGCACCTTCCATCGAGGGATGGCGCAGCAAGCCCTCCAATCTTTCGCGAACTGTCGGAAGTATCATGCGTGGACGTTCAGGAATCCGCGCGCGCCGCGCGCTTTTCTTCAGTCTGAGACGTTTCGTTTACACTGGCAGCGCTGTCTCGAATCTTCTGCAAAATCGTCGTTGTCGAGTAGCCCGGCACAAGCGGAATGGAAACCACGAGCCCGCCCGCCGCTTCCACTGCTTCGCGGCCAACAATCTGGTCGCCGGGCCAATCGCCGCCTTTCACAAGAATGTCAGGAAGCAAACGCGAAATTACCTCGCACGGCGTCAGTTCCTTGAAGACAATCACCGCGTCCACCGCTTCCAACCCGGACAGAATCTCCGCGCGCTCCTGTTCCGGAATCACCGGCCGCGTGGGTCCCTTCAACTGACGCACGCTCGAATCGCTATTCAGTCCGACGATCAGCGCATCACCCAACAGCCGGGCCTGCTCGAATCCGCGAATGTGCCCGGGATGGAGCAAGTCAAAACAGCCGTTCGTGAAAACAATCTTGCGCCCATTGCGTTTCTCGCGGGCAAACCGCAAAATCGCCTCTTCAAGTGTCAAGGCTTTTGAATGCAAAGGATCTCCATGTAGGCAAAAGAAAAATCGGGACCACGCCTGAACCTTTATTTTATCACGCGCGACAAACTCGGCGCTTGGGAGCGCCCATTTCAAAATGAAATCACGCAAAACCGCACGCGCCTTCGCCGGAGTCCTCTTGGTCGCCGCCGGTTTCTGGCTCGCGTTTCCGAAATCCTATAGCGAAAGAACCTATCTGATTCCCTCCGGCGGCTGCCGCATGGAAACCACCATCTTCGAAAAGAAAGAGGTAACTGCACAAGGAACAGTCGTGCTCTTTCCGGGGCTCGCCTCAAACAAGAAAATCATGGCTTTCCTAGCAGGCGGATTCGCCGAGCAAAACCTGCGCGTGTTCGTTCCCGATTTGCCCGGCCACGGCCATAGCCCTGACCCCTTCTCGCTCGAGCGCGCCCAAGATTGCGCGGAAGCGCTTGTTTCCGGCCTCGTGGCGCGCGGCATGGCGAATCCCGACCGCACCATCATCGCGGGTCACTCGATGGGCGGAGCAATCGCCTTGCGCGTCGGCGCAAAGATTCCTGTAGCAGGTGTCGTCGCCGTTTCGCCCGCACCGATGCGCGCCGCCCACGGCGTGCTACCCGAAATGTTGCTCTACCAAGACCCCGGCCCCATGCCGCAGCAATTTGTGGTCATCAGCGGTTCGCTCGAACCCGAATCGATGCGCGCGAACGCCGCCGACCTCGTCGCCCCACGGACGAACGGAACCGCGAAGTTGCTTGTCATCCCGAGGGCTTCGCACACAAGCCTTCTTTTCAGCCGCACCGCACTGCGCGCCATTCAAGATTGGACCGCCAAAACGCTGCAACTCGCCGGCTCGCCCGGAATGCCGTCTCGCCGCCAAGTTTATGGCGCCGTCGCGGGGTTCATCGGCTTGCTCCTGCTGGCAAATCCTTTCCTTCGCGAACTCACCGGAAAGAAACCGCGTGGCAAGCAAGAATCAAAAGAAGTGGAGGCAGGCCATTCCGTTCCCTGGCCCCGGATGCTCCTCGAATTCGCGCTCGCGGCCATCCTCACGATCTTCATTCTTCGTTTCGCCAATCCCCTACGCTCGATCCGTTTGTTCGAAGGCGATTACCTCGCAAGTTTTCTACTGGTTCTCGGAATCGCGCTCCTTCTTCTCCAGTGGAATTCTCTGCGCGACCATTTTCTCAACTGGAAATCAGGATTACTCGGAGCCTTTTCCGCCGGCCTGATTCTCTTTCTCCTGTTTACCGCCTGGCTCGAACTCGCCCTCTACGAAGCCTGGCTCACTCCCGCCAAGTGGCTGCGCTTGCCCTTTCTCTTTCTCGCCTTCCTTCCCTTCCACTTCGCCGAAGAAGTCTGTCTTGTCCCCGCCGCCAAGCAAAGTGCGTGGCGACGTTTCGCCGCAGGCCTGTCCGTCCGCGCCGTCACCTGGGGCACACTCGCCCTTGGCGTCCTCTACCTGCATAGCGGCGAAATCCTCATGGTCCTGCTTTTACCTTATTTTGTACTGATACACATCTTGCAACGCCGGGGGATGGACATTGTGCACCAGGAAACGTGCTCGGCAGTGGCATCCGCCGCATTCGGTGCTATACTCCTCGCTGGTTTATGCCTGGTGATCTTCCCCGTCACCTAGGGACGTGATACCCGAGCAACCCATCATCTGAAGCCGTCAGCAACGTGTGTGTGAGGAAGGAGTCGCCTCGCGAAAAGGAGGCTGGGCTGCGCGAAAGAAAGTTATGGCCGAAATAGCAATCATTGGCGGCGGGCCTTCTGGCGCAATGTGTGGCGAACAACTCGCTCGCGCGGGCCACAGAGTAAGTCTTTTTGACGAGCACCTCGCTTGGGAGAAGCCCTGCGGCGGCGGACTCACCCACAAAGCCATCCAATTATTTCCTTTCCTGCTCGATAATCCTTATCCAAAGAAGCTCGTTCACTCCGTCGAGTTGATCAGCAGCCAGGAGCACCGCGCCACCCTCGAAATGCCCCATCCCATCGTGATTTATTCGCGAAAGATCCTAAACGGTCTCCTGCTCGAGCGCGCCCAAGAAGCCGGTTGCACGGTGCAGCGCTCCCGCGTGCTGAGTGTCGACACCGATCGCACGAAACCACGCTATAGCGTCGAAGGCGAGTGGCACGAAGCAGATTTTCTCGTCCTTGCGGCCGGCGCTCGCAATCGACTCGTGCCGGGAAGCCGCGCCCTCCAACGCGACGAACTCGAAATGACTCAGGGCTACTTCGTTCCGCAGAACGCCGACTTCATCACCATCAAGTTTCTTCCGCACTTTGAAGGCTACATCTGGTCTTTCCCGCGCAACGACCATCTTTCCGTCGGAATTTGCGGCAGCATGTCCGCGCATACCAGCGCGCAGCTTCGCGGACACCTTCAAACTTTCGTCGAGAAACAAAACATCCCGACGGAAAATGCCAAGTTCTACAGCCACGTCTTGCCTTCCCCGCAGGAAGGCACGCTTTCGCAGCGAAATGTCGTTGGAAAAAACTGGGCGCTCGTCGGTGACGCCGCAGCTTGGGTCGATCCACTCACCGGCGAAGGCCTCTTCTATGCCATGCGCTCCGGTGAACTGCTTGGCCGCTCGCTCGCCCAGGGTTGCCCGGAAAAATACCCCGCTTGGATCAAAGCGGCCTTCTCCACTGAACTCGAATTCGCGGCGCGCATCGTCCGGCGCTTTTACCGCGGGTCCTTTTTGGGAAATGCTGTCACAACGCGCATGGTCCAATTCATCCGCCGCAGCCCGGTTTTCCGTCAATTGATGGGCGACCTCTTTAGCGGCACGCAGGACTATTCCAGCCTGAAGCGCCGGCTCTGGGGTCAGTTGGGCATCACGATCAGCGATTTCATTGCCAGCGTGCTGAACCTCGACCGTCCTGCGAGCGCCCATGCCGGGAACCCCGGCGCCTCCGGCGACTGAGTCAAGCGCCTAAACCCTGGCCGTCCTTCCGAGAGGAGCGCCGACAAAGTCGGCCCGGAGTCGAGGAATCTCAGTCGATCTAAGATACGCTATAGCTATGTAGTTGAATTAAACCGTCCCGCATCCAACGACGAGGGCTGCGGCTGCTTCCCGACACATGGCTGAGACCAACGACAAATCTGCCTCCAAAGACAAAAAGCGCAAGAACGCCTGGAAGAATCTTCCCGACGTCTGGGCGCTGATGAAGCCTCGTCGCGGCCTGCTCATCCTCGGATTTCTGCTGATGGCCGTTAATCGCGTCTCCGGCTTGGTGCTCCCCGCCTCCACCAAATACTTCGTGGATAACGTCATCCTGCACCGCCAGGTTCAGCTTCTGACGCCGCTGGCTCTCGCCGTTCTCGCCGCCACGCTCATCCAGGGGCTCACGTCCTTCACGCTCACGCAGCTTCTCTCGAAGTCCGCACAACGAATGATTACCGAGCTGCGCCGCCAGGTGCAGGCGCACATTGGCCGGCTGCCCATCGCGTTCTATGACGCCAACAAGACCGGCGTGCTGGTCTCGCGCATCATGAGCGACGTGGAAGGCGTCCGCAATCTAATCGGCACCGGCCTCGTCGAATTTGTCGGCGGCCTCATGACCGCTGCCATCGCGCTTGTCTACTTGATTCACACGAGCGTGCTGATGACCACAGTGGCCTTTTCCATCCTCGTCGTCTTCGGCTTCGGAATTAGCTGGGCCTTCAAGACCATCCGTCCGATTTTCCGCGCACGCCCCAAAATCAATGCGGAAGTCACCGGCCGGCTCACCGAATCGCTTAGCGGCGTGCGCGTGGTGAAGGGCTATCACGCCGAGGAACGCGAGGAAAGAGTTTTCTCCGGTGGCGTCCAGCGCTTGCTCGACAACGTGCTCAAGACGCTCACCGCCACCTCGCTGATGAGCCTCTCTGGTGCCATGCTCCTCGGCATTGTCAGCGTACTCATGATGGAATTGGGCGGCCGCAAAATGCTCGCCGGCACCATGACTCCCGGCCAGTGGTTTGCCTACAGCGCCTTCCTGGCATTTTTGATCGCGCCCGTTTTCCAGATTGTCGCTATCGGCACGCAAATCACCGAAGCCATTACCGGCCTCGAGCGAACGCGCGAAATTCTCAACGAAAAAATGGAGGACGAAGCCGCGGGCCGCACCGCCAACATGGACCGCGTGAACGGCCTCGTCGCAGCGGAGCATGTCAGCTTCGCTTACGAAGAGCGCAAGGAAGTTCTGCACGACATCAGCTTTGCCTCGGAGCCGGGAACCGTTACCGCGCTGGTCGGCCCTTCCGGCGCTGGAAAGTCCACCATCATTGGCTTGATCGCTGCGTTTTACGTTCCTTCCAGCGGAAAAATGCTGGTGGACGGCCTCGACCTCGCCACCGTGAAGCTGAGTTCCTACCGCACGCAACTCGGCGTCGTGCTACAGGAAACTTTTCTGTTTGACGGAACGATTCGCGAAAACGTGGCCTTCTCCAAGCCGCACGCCACCGAAGAAGAAATCCTCGCCGCATGCCGCATCGCGCGCGTGGATGAGTTCGCGGAATCCTTCGAGCAAAAATACGACACCGTGGTCGGCGAACGCGGCGTGAGACTTTCCGGCGGGCAGAAGCAGCGCGTCTCCATCGCGCGCGCCATTCTTGCTGATCCCCGCATCCTCATCCTCGACGAGGCCACTTCCAGTCTCGACTCGGAATCGGAAGCGCTGATTCAAGAAGGCTTGCGCTACCTCATGCGCGGGCGCACCACGTTTGTCATCGCGCACCGCCTCTCCACCATCCGCCGCGCCGATCAAATCCTCGTCGTCGAAGCGGGACGCATCATCGAGCGCGGCACACACGAAAGTCTCTACGCCCTCCGCGGGCGTTACTACGACCTCTACACCAAGCAACACGCCGTCGAGACCAATCTCTTCCTCGCCCCAGGCGAAAGCACCACGCTCGAAGAACCCGCCGAATCCTCGGCCACTGGCAACGGCCGCGGCCCCGCCGTCGGCGAGCCGGACGCAATCCGTATCCTGCGCGGGCAATCCAGCTAGACAACTCTGCCCAATTGACGTCGTTCTTTCGTAGGGCGCGCACCACTGCGGCGCCCGCCTCTCACATCGTGGTCATTTCAAAAAAACCTTTGCGCCCCGATTCACGCAAAACGGCGAACTTGTTCGCCCCCGATGCTCCGCAGCGACAGTTGTCACCTGTTAGCTTGGCCATGATGATGTGTTATCCTTCGCAAAGAAATCGCGACTGGAGGTTCCCACGAGAGTGACGCGCCGTCCGCTGCTATTTGTCTTGCTGGGCTGCTTGTTCTTCACATCAGCGTCCCGTACCACCACTCAGATGCCGGAGTTGAACGCGCTCACAAATCGTTTGGGCGCCGCGATTGAGGGAGCGCACGCCAAAGCGGCCATTGTGGCGGACTTCACGGACGGGGCAGGCACTGTGACCTTGCAAGGAGTGCTTTTGGCAGACCGCCTTTGGGTTTCCCTGCAGGAAGGGCGGCATGGCTTCCAAACGCTAAATCGTGATGTTCTCCGCAAACAGCTCGATAAAGCACGCTTTTCTGGCGGCGACTTCGTCGAAAAAACGGAAATCGATGCGGCGCGCAGGGTGGGAGCCGATGTTTTGGTTACAGCTAAGGTCGAGCGCCGGGGTAAGGTGCTGGCCGTGACAGTTACGGCATCGAAAATCTCGACGGCGGAACAAATCTACCAGCAGACGTGGGAAGTTCCGCGTACAGAATCTCTGGACGGTTTGGCGTTGCAATCGATTCAGGCGAAGACTCCGTTCTTTCTCATTGGTCAAGATGGGGTAAGTGACCCTGTTTGCGCATACTGCCCGAACCCCCAATACAGCGACACGGCCCGAAAGCAGAAGATCGAGGGCAGAGTGGTGCTAATGGTTCAGATCAATTCTTCAGGTCGGGCCACGAACGTGTGGGAGATCCGAGGGCTTCCTGAGGGTTTGACCCAACAGGCCATTGCAACAGTTCGCCAGGAATGGCACTTCGAGCCGGCCCGCGACGCGCATGGCCGAGCGGTGGAGATGATAACACCGGTCGACGTCAGCTTTCGGTTGATGTGAAGCACAAGGGGTGCCCCACCCTCTCGCTTTTGTTTTTGAAAAGGTGGGCTATTCCGTGGAGGCCACTAAATTCCCCGCTCGCTGGTTCTTGATTTCGGCCGCTGCGGGCTGGCGCTCGGCCTCGGAAATCACTCTCCAATTGGTCTCGAACTTCCCTCAGCCGATAGCGGTTGTACTCCCGCAAGCACGCCCATGCCATGTCGTCAGGAATGCCGGTGAGTGGCTCCTGATGACGCATCCATTTGGAAAACTCACCGCGAAGCTGCAACGCCGTCCATTTCAGGACTTGGCGGGACTTGGGAGGAGACCGCTCCCTTGAGCGCCGCTAGTTGTGGGATGGATGCTGAGTTCGCAGCTGCGAGGAGTATTGTGGCGGCCGGAATTCGATCGTCACGTCTTGTTGAGCTCGAACCGGCCTTTTGTCCAACAGTGTGGGTCTGAAACGCCACTGGCGAATGGCTCCGGTTGTGGCTGGAAGAAGAGAGATGGAGCCGCCCAAAAACTTCACGTCCAGCACTTGGCCAAGCTGCCCGATCGTAGCGCGCACCCTTATGGTTTCAGCTATTCCATACCGGTTCCCCGGCACCGGATAACGAGGCCAAGCGAAGGAGACAAGCTCGCCGGCCTCTAATCGAGCTGATTTATGAACCACTGTGGCCCCGGGCTCCGGAGGGACGAGAACAGAAAGCTGCGAGGTCATCGCCAAGGAAGACGTAGCAGCGATCGCTTTTTCCGGGAAACTCACCCTGAACGGTTGGCTTCCCTGGGCTGGGACAGTAACTAGGATCGTGGAAGATCTTGACAAGCGGGGCTCTGGGCCTATCGTAGAGGTTAGCCTGTAGGGGGAGGGGCTTCTCGGCGCACTACTGATCGAGCGGGCAGCCTTAGGTGGATGCGCGAGCTTGGGGCTGGCGCGAGGCGGCACGTTTGGCACAAATGGCTGAATATGGCCACCGAGCTCAGGATTGAGTTCGGGCTTAGCAGATGGCTTGAATTCGGATGCCCGAGACGAATCGTCCGTGAAGCGCACTTCCGCGGAATCTTCTGAGCCTCGCGTGCTCTCCTCGAACTTTTCTTCAGAAGGCGTGGCGTCGTCCGGCCGATTGGTGCCCGCGGAGTCATCGGAACTTGCCAGCGGCGCCGGCGGAGTTCGTGAAGTCGCGTCGTCCGCTTCCTCAGTCAGTGTCGGCGGTTTGGCATCAGTGGCAAGCAGTGATTTCGGGGCCTCTCGGAGGCGTCTCGGGAGCGGGCCGCGTCCCACGGTGAGCCCAACGGTGAAAGAAGTCACCGCGAACAAAAGCAGTAATGCGAATACATTGACCTGAAACGCAGATATCTTGAGAGCCGGAAAGCGCCAGGACGAGCCTTCGAAGCGCTCCGCGAATGACCGGCTCGTTCGAGCGTGCGCGGCAAAGCCGGTAAATGCCGGGGAGTCATGCTCCTCCTCGTGAGGAGGTTCAATGAGCGGCGGAGAATCCGCATCCTCAATCTCCAAGGTCTCGATCTCAAATGGTTGAGACGCAATGTGTGCCATCCGTTCCGCTAGGGGGGGTTGTTGTTGCTCCGGGAAAACATCCTTAATCGTCACAGCCGGGAAGTCGTCGACGTCGGTGCGAGGCCCTGCACCTTCCTGGTTTGCAACAATCGCGTCATCGTTACCCGCATCATGGTTGTTATTAACAATCTCTCCAGATTCAGGAGAGCTGATTTCCAGAGAATCCTTGTCGTCCTCAGCGGCGCTTTCGGCTTGGGGCATAGCTCCTTCCCCTTGTGCCTGGGCGTCCAATCCTTGGTTTGCCTTTTTCCGCTTTGCGAACTCAATGAGCGCTGCAAACCTGCCGCCTGCAACCGAAAGATCGTCAAAAACATTTGCAACGTTCTTCGGGCTGAACTGGAGCTGGCGCGCAGTAAGAGACAGCCGGAGGCTGTCATCAAGCTCGGTTCGCTGGCTCTCCGAGAGATAGCCTCGCAGTTCGAAATAGCGCGCGCCGTTCTCGAACGTCTCTCTCCAGTCATGAATGGCCTGAAGACGACGATTCGTTTCCCTCTCAAATTCCGGTTCCGGCTGCTCCGGGCCTTCGATGAGCATTTCCGCTTCGCCATGCGGCAAAGCCATGGTGATTTCTCTAAGCCCTCCGCGCAGTTCCTGAACCTCGTTGGACGGCAAAGAGGTCTTTCGGCACACCCACTCTCCGCGCTTCTTGTCGAAATCGATGGTGGCGCGATACTCCTCTGTTTCGTACTTGAATACCGGCAACGGCTTGAGCGGCGGCCACGTCCCGGCCAGGATGGATTTCATCTCGGACTGTTGCCCTGGAGAGGTGAGTCCAGCAATGTTGGCCCTATTCAATTTCATGATTCGGCCCGAAAGCTCTAGCCGTGATACGGCCCTGTCCCTGGCAATCAAGCAGTACTGTAAACCCCAACACCATCCGAAGAAACTAGTTTCTCTTCCCCTCCGCGAAATCCCCTTCGGCCATTCTCCGGGCTTGTTTCGGGTGTCCTGGCTAGCTAGTTAGACGACTAGAATCATGGTGGCGTCTTTATCCATAACTACACCGGGTTCCGAAGCCTTGCTCGCAGCCTCTTCAAAGTCTTTCTTTTGAGCTACATGCGAGGTGAGGCGAAAGTGAGGGTACCGATGGCGACAGTACAGATTCGGACATCACGGTACTAGTAGGGCCTTCCTCGATCGACTCGCTCGTCAAACCGCCCCGAAACAGAGGGAGTCATTGGCGAGCGGGACGTGCACATCAAATTGACAGGTAAATTCCATCGTGGTACTTACCGGCCTTGGCTTTCGCCAAGCGACTCCGTTAATCACGAGTTGGGGGTGACCTGGGCCGCAAACCGACGATAGCGGGCCTTTGCCGATGCGAGAAGCGTCTTGCAAGCAAGAAAGGCCCTTGCGAATCATGGCCCGCGCTCTTTATGCCCCCAAGCAAGCCGAATTACGAGGAGACTCGGATGGCACAGGTTGATGTTCCCCTGGTGCGTGCTCAGTTCGCGCAAACGTCACGACGCGATTATTGGTGGATTCAGCCCCTCGCTGTTTTCCTGGGACTTTCCACTTTCATCGTTTACTCGACCTGGGCCGCCCTTCAAGGCGACCACTATCGCTACGGCTCGTACCTTTCTCCTTTCTACTCACCGGAGTTGTTCGGCGATGCGGTGCAGTCCTGGTTCGGCTTGAAACCGGCGTGGATTCCGGCCTGGGTCACGGCAGCAATGCTGATTTTGTGGGCCCCTGGCGGCTTCCGTGTGACCTGCTACTATTACCGCAGCGCCTATTACAAGGCTTTTTGGGCCGACCCTCCCTCCTGCACCGTCGGAGAGCCGCGCCAGACCTATCTCGGCGAGCGCTCCTTTCCTCTCATTCTGCAAAACGTTCATCGTTATTTTCTCTATCTCGCACTGATCTTCCTCGTTTTGCTTGCTCATGACGTCTGGAAAGCACTTTGGTTTGACGGCCACTTCGGGATCGCGGTGGGCACTCTGGTCTTGCTCGTCAATGTGGTTTTGCTGGGTTGCTACACTTTCGGATGCCACTCGATGCGACACTTGGCCGGGGGATTTCAAGACCGCCTTTCGACCGCGCCGGCCGGAGAGCGCGCCTACGACTGCGTGAGTTGCTTGAACCGGCGGCACATGCTGTTTGCCTGGCTCAGCCTTTTCTCCGTGGGATTTGCGGACTTGTACGTCCGCTTGTGCTCCATGGGTATTTGGAGAGACTGGAGGATTCTGTAGTGGCCGAGTACCTGACCCACGAGCACGACGTCTTGGTGATTGGAGCGGGTGGCGCCGGTTTGCGCGCTGCCGCGGAAGCCGCCGCCGCGGGCGTCAAAGTCGCGGTGATCTCGAAGTCGCTACTTGGCAAGGCCCACACGGTTATGGCCGAGGGTGGCATCGCCGCCGCTCTCGCCAACGTCGATGACCGCGATTCCTGGCGCGTTCACTTTGCCGACACCATGCGCGGTGGCCAATACCTGAACAGTTGGCGAATGGCCGAATTGCATGCCAAAGAGGCACCCGGCTGTGTGCGGCAGTTGGAAGCATGGGGCGCGGTTTTCGACCGCACTTCTGATGGCCGCATCTTGCAACGCAATTTCGGCGGCCATCGTTATCCGAGACTGGCCCATGTAGGTGACCGCACCGGTCTCGAGATGATCCGCACATTACAGGATCACGATGTTCATCTGGGGATGGAAGTTTTCATGGAGTACACCGTCGTCGCCTTGCTAAAGGATGGCGAGCGCATCGCCGGCGCATTCGGGTATGACCGCGAGCGCGGAAGATTCCATTTGTTTCGCGCCAAGGCCGTTGTGTTGGCCACCGGCGGGATTGGCCGCGCGTACAAAATCACGAGCAACAGTTGGGAGTACACCGGCGACGGGCACGCTCTCGCTTACCAGGCGGGAGCGTCGTTGATGGACATGGAGTTCGTGCAGTTTCATCCTACAGGAATGATCTGGCCCCCCAGCGTCCGCGGCATTCTGGTTACCGAAGGAGTGAGAGGTGAAGGAGGTGTGCTGCGGAACAAGGACGGCAAGCGCTTCATGTTTGACGACATTCCCGCAACCTACGCCAATCAGACTTGCGAAACAGAAGCAGAAGGCTGGCAGTACACGCAGGGAGACAAGGACGCCCGCCGGCCACCGGAATTACTTACGCGCGATCACGTGGCTCGCTGCATTCGGCGCGAAGTACGCGAAGGGCGAGGCAGCCCTCACGGTGGAGTGTTCCTGGACATCGCATGGATCAAAGATCGCATTCCGAATGCTGCCGAGCACATCAAGAAGAAACTTCCCAGTATGTTTCATCAGTTCAAACAACTCGCAGACATTGACATCACCGTAGAACCAATGGAAGTCGGGCCAACCACGCACTACGTAATGGGCGGCGTCCGCGTTGATCCGGATTCGCAAATGTCTGACGTTCCCGGGCTGTTTGCCGCGGGAGAGTGCGGCGCGGGCCTGCACGGCGCGAACCGGCTCGGAGGGAATTCGCTCTCGGACCTGCTGGTTTTTGGAAAGCGAGCGGGTCAATATGCCGCTTGCTACGCCATGGAAAACTCCCTTGGCGCCATCCATTCCGCTGAAGTCGCTGCTGCAGAAAAGCAGGCACTGGCGCCGTTCGAGCGCGACGGTGCCGAAGGACCTTATGCGGTCCAACATGACCTGCAGGACGTGATGCAAGACCTTGTCGGTATTGTTCGTCAGGAAAAAGAAATGTTAGAGGCACTTGAGCGCATTCAAGAATTTAAGGCCCGAGCCGCACATGTTGGCGTGAGTGGCAATCGCGAATACAATCCCGGCTGGCATACGGCCATCGACTTGAACAACCTGCTCACCGTTTCTGAAATGGTGACCAAAGCGGCGCTGGAGCGAAAAGAGAGCCGGGGGGCGCATTTCCGCGACGACTTCCCTGCCAAGGACGAAAAGTTCGGCTCGTACAACATCGTCGTTCGCCAGGGGCCAGGAGGCGAAATGCAGATCCGGCGTGAGCCCATTCCAGAAATGCCGGCGGAACTTAAGCAGATCATCCAGGAGATGAAGTAATGGCCATGGCCACGTTCCGCATATGGCGCGGCGAAAAAGGCGCAGGAAGGTTTCAGGATTACACCACCGAGGTGTCTTCCGGAATGGTGGTGCTCGATGCCGTCCACCGGATTCAAACGGAACAGGCCAACAATCTCGCGCTACGATGGAACTGCAAGGCCGGCAAATGCGGCTCGTGCTCTGCTGAAATTAATGGAATGCCCAAGCTCATGTGCATGACGCGCCTGAACTCGCTTCCTCTCGAACAACCCGTAACCATCGAGCCGATGAAGGCCTTTCCCCACGTGAAGGATTTGGTCACCGATGTGTCGTGGAATTACAGGGTAAAAAAAGGCATTGCCAAATTTCAGCCGCGCCCTCCCGACGCCCCCGACGGGACCTGGCGCATGGCCCAGAAGGATGCCGATCGCATTCAGGAATTCCGCAAATGCATTGAGTGCTTTCTTTGCCAGGACGTCTGCCACGTGTTGCGCGAGCATCACATGCACGAGCAATTTATCGGCCCGCGCTTCTTGGTCCATGCAGCGGCTCTGGAGATGAATCCCCTGGACCAGGCGGACCGCATCCCCGCCGTCCGCCAACAGTACGGAATCGGGCTGTGCAACATTACAAAATGCTGCACCAAGGTCTGTCCTGAAAACATTACTATCACTGACAACGCCATCATTCCCCTAAAGGAACGTGTGGTGGATCGCTTTTTTGATCCTTTGACAAAACTGTTCCGCGTGTTTAGTGGTAGTCGCTAGGAGGTACGTATGCATTTCGATCTAAAATCCATTTCAGCGGACGCAGTTCCGAAAGCTTTGGAGAAGGCCGAACGTTATCGGCTTCTGAACGAACCAAGCCTTGCCGAAAGCATTTGCTTGGACATCCTGACGATTTTGCCTTCTCATCAGCAAGCGCTCGTTTCGCTCCTGCTTGCGCGCACCGATCAGTTTGACCACGGCGTGGCGATGAAATCGGCGGAAGAGCTGCTTTCCCGGATCGAAGGTGAATACGAGCGTGCATACTACGCCGGTCTCATCTGGGAACGTCAGGCCCACGCACACCTCCGCGAACACGGGCCATTAAGCAATGCCAATACTTATCATGCCTTGCGCGAAGCGATGAACCACTTCGAGCGAGCTGAGGCCCTCCGGCCGCACGCAAACGACGACGCCATTCTGCGCTGGAATGCCTGTGCGCGAGTGCTCTCGGGGAATCCGGAGATTCGCCCCTTGCCCGACGCGGAATTTCAGCCCATTACTGGTGAGTAGTAACGAGCGCTTTGCGGAGGTACTGCGCCAGGTCGTTGATGAAACGATGAACGGAGGCCTCCGCAACACTCCGGCCAACAGTATTCATGGCCCCCCAACGCGCCGAAGGGTTCTTCGTAAACGCGAAATTAGAAACAGGATGCGGTATTAGGCGGTGCTGCGCAGTCGGGCGGCGCGCGATGATTTTTTGGGCGGCGGTCGGAGGAATCAGCTCGCCGTTTTGCGAATCATGCTTAACAGGAGGCGTGTGTCACCTTCGGAAAGCGCGTTGTTGTCCTTCTTGATCTCGAACAAGAAGTGAATTTCGGCCGCCAAGCGAATCTCGTTTGGCGAGATCTCCTGGCACAGAATCTTGCAGGGCCGACTAGCAGGAGCGTGTAGGCGGGCGACTGACAGCTGTGTAAGCAAAAATCTCCAATCAAAAACTGTCCTTCCGACCAGTAGTCGTAAGAACACCGGAGGTCGATGATGAGCTGCCCGCCGGGAACCCGCCCCGTAGCCCTCGACACAGCAAAGCCTACAGGTTTACCAAAAGGGAGGGCCGAGAATGAAGAAACTATTTCTAATTATGGCTGGGGCGGTGCTAATGCCCGCTCTAGCCAACGCCCAGAGCAGTGGTAGTTTCACGTATGGAACCGGAAACGCATTCACTGGCACCACGGGGTGCGTGCTGATGAGCAACGGCTCCATCACGGGAGGGCAGCAATGTTCCGTGTCTTCGACGGCCGGTGTCGCCTTTTCGTGTACAACCGATGCCGATTGCTTGAGCGATTTTGGAAGCAACTCCGGCGCGACCTGCAATAATCCGACCGGCGGAACCGGCACAGGTACCTGCCAACTTCCGGCGTCACAGGGCGACTGCATAGGGAGCGCCAAAGCCGGGATCAAGACCAGCAGCGGAAGCGGCAACGTGTTTGTCATCAGGCCTTCGGCTGTCATTGGCCTTTTGACCGACGTCACCATTAGTTCCAAGAACCAGAGCAGCAGCGGCATTTCCAGCGGCTCGGCGCTCGCCGGGGTTGACTTCCGGGTGAGCGTTAAGCCGCTCAGCGGCCAGGCTGCGCCGTCGCAGACCCCATCAGCCGGCCAGTACATCACCTATGACGCTCGGTTCATCCAAATCAGCACCAACCTGTTCAGCGCGATTGCTGCAAATTGCGCGCTCTTGACGAACGGCTGCTTCCTAACCTTTGCCGAGAGCACGGTTTCCGCCCACAGCTTCGACTGGGTCGCGGGATCCTCTTATAACGGAGGTACCTCGTTGGCTTCCGGTCAGTACGGCATCACTGTGGATTGGAAGCCGTCTCTTGCAGTCACTGGGATCGGCCAGGCGCTGGCCTGCGTCGGTCCGGTGAACTTGACCGTGCAACAGAACAAGATTTTCAGCTTCAACGCGGTCAACAGTTTCTAACCAGGACCACAACCGGGAAGGATTCCCCAACTCGAGCGATCTGACGGGCTGGGGAATCCTATCCCAGAACTGCACCACACGCTGTAGTTTTCGTGAATAGCGATCAAATCGGTGAAAAAGGGCAGAAGAACGGAGGAAGAAAATGGGTTTCTGGCTACACCGCTATTCGGTTGGGGCTTTCGCGATCCTGCTTTGCTCGACGCTTTGTGCAGCAGCAGATCTCCAATCGGCGAAGCGCGCATACCAGCAAAAGGACTACGCCACCGCGCTCAAGGAATTCAGCCCCCTGGCGGAACAAGGTAATGCAGACGCTCAGCTTTACCTGGGCAAGATGTACATGCTGGGACAAGGTGTTTTACAAGATCCGAATCAGGCAATGAAATGGCTTAAGGCATCGGGACTACAGGGAAATGCCGAGGCCCAATTTTTTGTGGGCTCCTACTATGTGCTTCCCCACAGGGACATCGCTGAGGGTGTGAAATGGTTGCGGCTTTCTGCCGAGCAAGGACAGCAGGACGCTCAATTGCTCCTCGGCAAGACCTACCTGCAAGGCGACAAGGACCTTCCGCGCGATCCCGTTCAGGCGGAAATGTGGCTGCGGCTGGCCGCCAAGAACAATTTGGAATTTTATCAATCCGAGCTGAAAGCCGCAGAAGAGCAAATGAATGCCGAGGAAATTGCCAGGGGCAAAGCGCTGGCAGCAGCATGGAAACCAAAGGTCGCAGCGTCTCCTGTTTCCAAGCCGAGTTCCCCACAGGAGAAGAACTAATTGTGCGAGCATGACTTGGTATAGGGGCGGCAGCTCCGAGCCACGCCACCGATTGAGCTTAGAGAAAGAATTCCGAGGATGGAGAACCATGGTTAGACAAAAACCAATGCGGGTTTTTTTGCAAGTGCTTTTCTCTTGGCTGAGCCTAGGGGCGGTGTGCTATCCACAGGGCAAGCCCCAGGCGGGAGCCGACGCGCCTATCGCAATGGTTGCCGGCCAACCCATTTACGAACAGGAGCTAATGTCCGTAGCCGGAGCGAGTTTGCTTGATTTGCATAAGCAGGAATATAAAGCGAAGATAGACGCCCTCAACCAACTGATTCGCAGGAAACTCATCGAGGCGGAGGCAAAGAAGAAGGGACTTAGCACGGAGGAACTCCTCAAGCAGGAAGTCGACAGAAAGATTGCGGACCCTTCAGACGATGAAGCCAAAGGCTATTATCTTGCCGTCAAGAACGAGACGACGTTGCCTTTCGACCAGATCAAGTCCCAGGTTAAGCAAGTTCTAAGGAATGTTGAGGTTGAGCAAGCCCGCCAAAAGTATGCAGATTCCCTGCGCGACAAGGCCGAGGTTTCCATTGCCCTTCAGCCGCCGGCCGTCCATGTGGACTTCGACCCGGCTCGCGTGAAGGGAACCGCCGATGCGCCGATCACGATCGTGGAGTTTGCAGATTTCCAGTGTCCGTTCTGCAGCAAGGTGCAGCCTGTTCTCAAAAACGTTCTTGCGAAGTATCAAGGCAAGGTAAAACTGGCCTACCGGGACTTCCCCCTGTCAGCGATCCACGAGCACGCGGAGATAGCCGCGCAGGCGTCGCGCTGCGCTCTCGCCCAGGGAAAGTATTGGGAAATGCATGACGCGATGTTCGCTGACCAGTCAAAGCTCGACGAGGCCGCCCTGGTTAGGACTGCAGCCGGATTGCGCATGAACCAGAACTCGTTTAAGTCTTGCCTGACCTCGGCAAAGTACAAGGCGGAAGTGCAGCGGGATTTTGAGGCAGGCGCTCAAGCGGGGGTCAACGCAACACCAACGTTCTTCATCAACGGTGAACTCTTGAGCGGCGTCCAATCGGATGCGGATTTTTCCAAGATCATTGACCAACAATTGTCTCTGCAGGCGGCAAGCTCAAAGCGAACTTCTCCGCTGACCCGCTAGGGAAGGCGCCGCGACTTGGGAGGCAAAACTCCGTGGGACTTCACACGCCAAACGAGTGTGTGTGCGATGTTGCGCTAGGCCGTGGGGCGGCGGGCCATGATTTTCTTGGCGGCGGCCACCGGGGGAATCAGGGTGGCCATCTTGCGGATCATGGCCAACACCAGGCGCTTGTCGCCTTCGGAAAGCGTGTTGCTGTACTTTTTGATCTCGGCCAGGAAGCGAATTTCGTCCTGGGAGAGCTCGCCCAGAGCTTTTTGCGTCTCGCGATCGCGGGGCGTTTCGGTTCCGGGGAAAAAGTCGGCGAGAGAAATGTCCATGGCTTCGGCGATTTTGGCCAGCGTTTCGAGCGACGGCACAGTGTGGCTGTTCTCGACGCGCGAAAGGTAGCAGCGCAGCAAACCGGTGCGCCGCTCGATGTCGCCTTGCGACAGACCCCGCTGGCTGCGATAGGTTTTGATGACGTCGCCGATATTTACCCGAGGTTTTTCTTTAGGCATGGTCTCCCCACTTGAGTCGTTCACCCCGACTTGAGGGTGGTTATCTTAGTGGCTAACAGCAGGAGTGGCAAGGGAGAAAGTGCGGAGAAGTGTTCCAATCCGGCAATAGTGCCAAGCTAGGAACGTACCGCGGAGATGACTGATGGACGGCAAAAAGCGGAGAAGGTAGAAAAAGAGATGCAGGGCGTCTAAAAAAGAGGGCGCAACAGTGCTGCGAGTGCTGCGCCCCTACAAGAACTACCCTAGGCAACTTGTGGCTGCCTAGCTTTGCGTGGCGGTTACGGTGACGGGTTGCTGCAGGCGGAACTCCAGCACGGTTTCGCTGGGAACTTTCACCTGCGCGCCTTTCGTCAGAACTTGCACGCCCGCGCCGGCGGCTCCGCCGGTGGCCGCGCCTATAGCCGCACCTTTGCCCCCGCCCGCGATGGCTCCAATGATCGCTCCAGCAGCGGCGATGCCGCCCACTTTCTTGGCGGTGGAGGCACCTTGACCCTTGCCCTGGAGGGTGTAGTCGCTGCTGACCACCGGATAATCCTTGCCATCAATCACAAGGCGGGTCAGTTCCAGCTGCAACTCGGATTTGCCGGTAAACGTTCCGCTCTTCTGCGATTCAGCCAACCGGCCGTACACATCAGTACCCTTGCGGGCAACGATGGTGTTGCCGATGGTCAAATCAGTTTCGAGGCTGGCGTGAAAAATGTCGCCGACATGGTTCTTAGCCGAGTCCACGCCGTCAATCATGCGAATGAGCAAGGATTGGCCCGCGGGAACGGTCACTTCCCCACCAGGACCAACACCAGCAGTTGGCGGTGCGGGCGCCGGGGCAGGGGCCGCGGCGGCTGCAGCTGGGGCAGGCGCGGCCATTGGCGTTGCGCCGCCGGAACGGCCGGTAAAGGTCAAAGCTACGATGTCGCTCGTGCTGAAGGTTTGCACTTCCCCGTTCACTTCAAAACGAAGAACGTGTTGCGTGCCACCGAGATACTTTCCATGAACCACTTTGCCGCTCTTGAGCTCCAAAGTATCCGCGGCCGCCACGCCTATGAAAAACAATCCCACTGCAATGGCAGCGAAAAAACGCTTGAAGTTACGCATACCTCCCTCTCTCAATGAAGATTCGCAATCCCAAGTGAGTTGAACGTTCCCACACGGAACGCTACTCCACCATTCTACTGCATTGGATACGGGGTGGCATGGAATGGTTGCGCGTGAGAATCGACACAAGGAAGGGAGGGCCCAGGCCACCTCGCTCACGCCCTCGCGCGGATGGCGGAGTATTGAGAGGGGAGGTGATTTTAGGAGCAAACCTAAAAGCCGCGGTGGGCCGCGTCCGCATCTTCGGCGAGTTCTTGCAGGAACGCAAAGAAGGCAGGCGGCTGGCCGATGAACAGGCCCATGTCCGTCAGAAACTTGACCACACCTTTGGCAATGTCTTTTGTTTGCGTCGGGCGAATAACAGAACACGGCGGTAAGTCCGGACTAATGAAGGGGCATGGCTCCGGCATGATTAAGTTCGCCTTCAGGTCCTCGCTCGTGCTGTCAGGAGTCAGATCGGGAAAGCTGACGGACGCCCCGGTGACGGGATCCACGGCGGTCAACATGGGTGCGTTGCCAGCTTTGTCTTGCCAGGTCTGAAAGTGCATGGTTTCCGTAGGACCAATGCTAATCAGAATTCGTAAGACTTCAGGATGCGTGGCTCGTTGCGCCATCGCGGGATAAAGGCTCGTGCCACCTTGCTCAATCGTCGCGAAGTGGAAGCCCGCAGTGTTCGCGATGGCCTGAAGGAAGTTGGTGTCGCTGGTGTCGGCGTCGGTCCTGGGAATTGCCGTGTGCTGCCCTTTGGCCAAGTCGGGAACCGCCTGCTGAAAGGCAAAGCCGGGCTCCAAGTCGGGGTTATGGTCGCCACTGCGGTAGCGAGTCCACCAACTGGTGTCCACAGTGAGCTGCGTGAGATTGGTGAGCCGCAGCTTTCCGCTGGCTGCTCCGGTGGCGCTGCTGCCCGGCAAAGTGCGGAACGGTTCGAGACTTACGGGACTGGCTCCCTTGGATACCAGGTATGCGTTTAGGAAGTTTTGATGGGTGAATTCATCGTCGGTGTTGTCGTGAATATACTGGGGCATGTCCCCATCAAGGACTTGAATAGCGGCGGTATAGGCAGGGTTCCCGTTCCCTCCGGGAACTTCGCTGGTGTTTGGGACACCTCCGAGTTCGTTGTACTGGACCCAGAAGTCGGTTTCGAGAATCTCGGCGGCGGCCGCGAACCTGAGCAGAGCGGCATCACCTGGTGTCAGCCGCCCGCTCTTCTCCTTAGGACCGGCAAAGGCGCTTGCGCGGCCGGTAAACAGCCCCGTTCCCAGGGCCGCGGCTCCGGCCGCGACGGTGCCGTTCTTTAGAAACGAACGGCGATTGGTCTTTTCCTTCCGAGAAACCGGCTGCATTGGATTCTTCATTTTGAACTCCCCTTCAAAAAAGCTTTGGCGAGCACACAACGCGGACTTCGGACCGGCGAGTGATCACATCTCAAGGAAAGCGTAGACCGCGGGCGGAGAGAAATTGTCACCAGGTTGTCTGTTTCCTGTCATTTCCTCGCAACGGCCCAGGGGAGCGCGAAACAGACCGAAGGGACTGCCGTCTGCTGCTAAAGAGCTGGGAATAAATCCAAGCCAAGACAAGTCTTTATCAGCGTCGAGGTTTCTGGAAAACAGGGACTTAGGGAAAGAAGTTAAGCGGAAAGGTACGGTGGGCGACCTGGGTCGAGGCCAGGGTGTTCCCCCGGGAGAACCCATGAATAATGTAAAAATCTTGCCCTCGGTAGCGCGCTTCGGCGCTTTCGAAGTTTCGTTCGAACTGCGCGAGATTCGCAAGCACGGCATGCGCATCCAACTGGAAGAGAAGCCCTTCAAAATTCTTGAGATGTTGATCGAGAACGCAGGACAGGTCGTGAAGCGGAAGGCGCTGTGCGAGAAACTCTGGCCGGACACGTATGTGGCGTTTGACCACAGCCTGAACACGGCGGTGAACAAGCTGCGCAGCGTGCTGGGAGATGGGGCGCAGAGTCCTCGCTATATCGAGACGCGCCCGCGGCTGGGTTATCGGTTCGTTGCGCCGGTGGAACGCGTGGATGGAACGGCGCCGATTTCAGTACGCGCTATGACCGCGTCGGTCGGGATAGGCTGATCTCAACGTGACTTTGGGGGTTCCGCCACTAACGTGGCCTTCACCGCCTCGACATTCCAGCCGTCCACAATGAGTTCGGGCGTAGCCCTTGCAAGCGAAGAGCTGTCAAACTGCACCGTGACTGATTTTTTCTCCCCTGGAAGCAGCGAAAAATAATTGTCGCTCCAGAAAACGGGGACCACATCGTCACCATCCTTGCCGCGCGTGAGGCGCGGATGCACCATGAAAGCCACGCTGTCGCCGTTGTTGGCTACGGAAACGGTCATCGAGTGAGTGGGGCCATTCGAAGGCATCGATTTCGTGATCGTTACTTTTGCCTTTGGGAGCTTGTTCAGTCCAGTCAGATCGCCAAAGTCTTTTTGGGGCGTGTAGACGGTGTCGCTTCTTCCGGCCCAGTCGAGCGTATCGGGCTTGGTAGAAAGCCAGTACAAATTATCGCTGATGAGTTTTCCTGCGGCATTGTGGAGCTCCAGCTTCAGGAAATAAGTGGTGGAGAGCCCTTCCGGCGTGGGCACCTCGAGCGCTTTGGTGCTGCTGTCGGCGGCTAGATCGAGCGCGACGTTCTTTGAGGCTTTTTCTTTCGCGTCAATGTTGTAGATTCTGGCGCTGACCTTCATTCCCTTCAGGGCTTCGTAGGTACTGTTGACCACGTTCACGGAATTGTCGTCGTAGGAATATTGGACGTGGAGCGGCTCGCAGGCTTTCTTCGTTCCAAAATATCCGCCGGCGGGAACCAGGTAGTAGTCGTAGAGATGCCAGATGAGCGAGGGCCAGGCATTGTTGAGCATCCACTGAATCACGCCGGTGGCGGTGTATTTGTTGCGGCCATAAGCTTCGAACATGGCGCGCTCGCCGTCGTACGTCATAGCTTGGGCTTTGCGCTCGTAGTCGTCGAGTGAGGTGGCCTGGCCGTAACGCTTGGTCAAACCGTCGGTGAAAATGTTCACGTTGGTGAAGCGCTCGCCGCCGGCGTGATAGTTCCAGACATCGTCCATCGGCCACAGATGATCCTTGGGAATAAATTTTTCGAGGGACTCGCGCGGAGGAATGGCCGGGCCGGGGCTCGTTTCCGTGTTGTAGCCGTAAGCGCCACCGGCTTGCGTGTCAGCAAACCAATAAACCGGCGGAACATATTCGTAAGGGCCGGTCATCTTGACGCCGGACTCTCCGGTGATCGAAGTTTTTTGTTCGGAAGCGGAGGAAACGACGGGATTCGACCAGCCCAATTCTTTCTCGATGCCCAGATACATTTGCTCGACGTCCGGGGGCGGAGGATTGTCGCTACCGTTCAAGAAAACAAAAACGCTGGGATGATTGCGCAGCCGCGTGATTTGATCGCGCAAAGAAGCGGCGGCGACACGGTTCTGATCGCCTTCCCACTGCTTCCAGCGCTCCCAGGCGTCGCAACAGGTCCAGCCCGGCATGACGAGAATGCCGAGCTTGTCGGTTTTGTCGAAAAATTCGTCGCGGTCGAGGCGGCCTTCGAGGCGAATGGTGTTGAGGTGCATGTCGCGGACGTAGGCGAGGTCGGCGTCGAGCTTTGCGGAAGACCAGCGGAAGAGCAGATCGGGCGCCCAGGCCGCACCACGAATCAGGACTTTGCGGCCGTTAATTTTGAAGAGGCGATGGCCTTTGTCGGTGAGTTCGGAGGTGACTTCGCGAATGCCGAAGGTGACGCTGGCGGTGTCCGAGATTTGCTTGCCGATTTCGAAGCGAAGTTTTGCTGTGTTGAGACTTGGCGTGCCCATCTGATAGGGCCACCAGATTTTCGGATGGGTGAGTTTGAGCTTCGGGAACTGTTCGGGAGCGAACTGGATGATTTTGGACTCACCGGCGGAAAGCTCCACGGGCTGCTGCAGAGCGATGCCTTCCAGTTCGGCGTGCAACACGCCTTTGACGGGATCTTTCGAGGCGTTACGGAGTTCGGCGCTGATGGTCAGTTCGGCGGATTTGTACTCAGCGTCGAGTTTCGAAGACACAAACGGGTTTCTTATTGCAACAGGACCGCTGGAAGTGAGAAACACTTCTTTCCAGATGCCCATGTTTTTGTCTGGCGGAGTGGGATTCCAATCCACCCAGGTGATGCCGAGATCGTATTTGTCCGGCGCGAAAACTTCGAGAGCGAGGGCATTCTTAGTTCCGGGGTTCAGATATTTGGTGATGTTGAATTCGTACGCGCGGTAGGTTCCGGCGACGTCATTTGTGTCCGCGATTTTTTGTCCATTTACCCAAATGTTCGCGCGATAGTTGATTCCGAGGAAGTTGAGCCAGACGTTTTTGTCTGCCGCTGCGGGTGATGAAAATTCGATGCGATACCACCAGGAACATTTGAAGGGGCTGTCGTCGGGCATGTCCATGTTCGCGAAGAGCTGCTTATTCGAATGACTCATGCCTGGAAAGGAATCGAGATTCGTGGCGTAATTGGGATCGCGATAGGTTTTGTCCGTAACCAGCGCGCCGACCACGGTGGCCGGAATGTCCGCCTTGTGCCACGCCGAGGCGTCGAAGCCAGCCACGGAGATTTGATCGCCGGTGGCTTTCGCTTCGCACGAAGATTGAATCTGCCAGTTCTTATGGAGATAGGTGCGGTTGGTAGAACCTTCGGAGTCAGCAGCGATCGCGAAACCGGGAATTGCCAAGGAAGCGGCGATAGCAAAAATCGTCGACAAGGAAATGCGCATCGAGCGTCGCAAGAAATCCCTCCTGGGAATCCAGAGTTAGCATGGTCCGGCACCCCGCGGACCAGCCGCGCAGAGCATATTAAACCGATTCAATGGCGAGGTCGCTCCTTATTTTTGGGAAGCGAAGCCTCAATGCCACGTCGAGCAAGCTCTGCGCGCTTGCCTCTTCTTTGGCAAGGATTGAGACGGGCTGCGACGGCTTTCGTGTTGCGCGACAAATTTGCGCCATTTCTTTAGATGAATTTAGATGAATTTAATAAGGAGGACATTGACTTTGAAAAACCTCCGCAGTAAAAGGCCTAATAATCCGCCGACAGGGAAGGTAGTTCGCTGAGCTTGGTGCGGCTCAGAAGCTAGTGATTTGGGCGGATGAGATGGGGGAATATGATGGCAAAATCAGTACGAGCACTATTTCTTTTCGGTTTTTCTGCAATTTGCAGTGTCAGCTCTCTTCCGGCACAGGTCAGCACGTCATCCATCACTGGAGTTGTCACAGACTCTACGGGAGCCGTCGTAGCGAATGCAAAGGTGGAGGCGAAGAACGACGATACCGGGGTAGTGTTCACCCAGAATACCACCAACGCGGGTACCTACGCCTTCCCCTCTCTGACCCCTGGGAGCTACAGCATCACGGTCACCATGTCCGGCTTCCAAACTTTCACGAGCGCTCACAACGTGCTCACCGTGGGCACGCCCCTGGTCGTGGACGTGGCCTTAAAAGTGGGTACGGTTGGGCAGACCGTGGAGGTCGTCGAATCGAACTATCAGCGGCTGGAAACCTCCAACGCGACGGTGAGCGACATCATGGATACGAAACAGGTGGAAAACCTGCCGCTCAACGGGCGCAACCCGCTGTCGCTACTGACGCTCGAGCCTGGCGTAGTGCAGAGGACGACCAACGGAGCGGGCTCGGGTACGCATGTTTTTGGATCTCGGGATCGGGCCCACAACGTCACGATTGACGGGATTGACGCCAATGAGTCCACGGTACCCAACCCGCAAGGCAACATCCAGCGGCTGAACCCTGATAATGTGCAGGAGTTTCGCACCGTCACGCTGGGAGCTACTGCAGAGCAGGGCCGCAATAGCGGGGCGAACGTGATTGTGGCTACGCGATCCGGTACGAACGCACTTCACGGTTCGGTGTTCTACTTCAATCGAAATACGGCCTATAACGCCAACGAATGGTTCAGCAACTATGAAGGCAGAAGTCGCCCGGAGTTGAAGCTGAACGAATACGGTTTTGCCGTGGGTGGGCCAATCATCAAAAACAAAACGTTTTTCTTTGGCAGCTTCCAGAACAATCAAATCAATCAGACCGAGCCTATTTCAGCAACCAACGTTGGTATTGCCGGTTTCGGGGCACCCACTGTTTACACAGCGCTGGCGCGAACGGGGATTTTCCGGTTTGTTCGCGGCGCCATCAACGTAGGTGGTACCACGGTCACGGGCAACTCACCACTCCTGGTGGACTCCAATGGCAATCTGAAGCCCGGAGTTCCCGTGTGCGATGGTGTGACGGTCACTGGCAACTGCGTGGACAGCTACAATATTTTCGCCAATGATCCACAGGGAATCGGCGGGGATCCGGCGGTGTTGGCATTGATGAACAGTTTACCTGCCGCAAATGGATTTAGCCTGGGTGACGGCCTCAATCAAGCTGGCTTCAATTGGAACCCGCCTTCGCAGTTCAAAGGGCCAAACTACTACGTGCGCGTGGACCATACCTTCGGTCCCAATGACAGCGTCTTCGTCCGTTGGCTGCAAAACACATTTGATACGAAGCAGGGCGACTTCCTGAACGCCCGGCCTGCGGTTTATCCTGGGTTCGCCCCTCTTGGTGAAGTAAACCGCCTGGGTAAGAACTTGGCCATAAGCTATCGGCACAGTTTCTCTCCGACATTAGTGAACGAGCTTACCGCCGGCTTCAACCGCTTCCGTTTCGAATTCACTTTCGGCGAGTCGAATCCGGACTTCCCAAATCCTCAGAAGGTTCCCATCTGGGCCGATGATTGCGTGCTCGGCTCGATGCTGAGTGTTGATCCACCGTATTGCCTATCGCCGCATACCCAGCGAGCCATCACCACGCCGCAGATTGTCGATAACGTGAGCTGGATCCATGGCGCCCACACGGTTCGCGCAGGTGTCAACTTCCGCTTCTATATTCACAACGACAGCCGCGGCTTTTTCGGCGGCAACGTGGTTACCCCGATTATTCGCTTTAACCTGCCCAACCAGTTAAACCGGGTGGTGGGACTCAATGGTCTCCCGGCGACAGGTTCGGGCGCCACCTGTGCGACTTGTGCGAATTCGACTGATATCAACCTTCTCCAGCAGGCTGCCGATGAGTTACTCGGAGTCCCCAGCCGCATCCAACAGGCATTCCTGGCGAATTTCAGTAGCGATTCCTATGGCAACACAAACTTCGCTACGGTTTATACGCGCGCGCATCAATACGACTCCTACGTGCAGGATGAGTGGAAACTCCGGTCCAGCCTGACATTGAACTTGGGGGTGCGCTGGGAATACAATCCTGCGCCGTACGACGCCAAGCAGACTCTCGTCCCCAACGTTTTCCCCGACGGATCGCAAGGCCCGGTCACGTATGTAAAGGCCAACAGCTGGTTCAACAACGACAATATCGGCGCGGTCGGTCCGCGCGTAGCGATCGCCTGGTCGCCCGACAGTAAGACCTCGGTGCGCGCCGGTTATTCCTGGCTCTTTGATACCCTTTCCACATTCCAGGTGACAGCCATGGCCGGAAAAATGCCCGGCTTCTTGCAGAATTGCCTCGTGAATATACCGACGCAACCCAATCCTCCCGCCCCCCCGGCCCCGGCCACCGCGACGCAAGGCTGTGTGGTTCCACCGGCGTTAGTGGCAAACCCCGGGCTGCGAATCTCTACCGGTTTTCCCGTGACCGTGCCGACTCCTACGATTACCCCGTCGGCGGCGTTGTCCCCGAGCGATCAGCCAGCCACCCAGGCTCCGGCCGTGGGCGCGTTCGATCCAAACATCAAAAATCCCTCGGTGCACGAGTGGGATTTAACCATCCAGCGAGAGCTTCCAAGGCATTTTGTCGCGGAGATCGGGTATATCGGAAAGCGCGGCACGCATTTGTACCGAGCATATGATTTAAATCAGGTGTCCATTGATGGAGCCCTTAATGGACTGACGTTTCTAGACTCGTTCAACATTGCCATGAAGAACCGGCAAATGGGTTGCAGGCCAGATGGCACGGGCTGCCCGACTGGCGTAACCGGCCAGCCCCCAACTCTCTTGTTACAGATGATGACTGCAGCAAATCTGAACAGGAGGACGTCTGATTTTGATACGTACAACATCGGCAACTTTGCCAATTTTGCGGACGGTCTGACGGGCGCCAACGCCATCGCGGCGCACGGCTTTCCCACGAATTTTTTCCGCCCGAATTCACAATTCGGACAAATTTTCTTCCAAGACTCAGGCGGCGATTCGTATTATCACGGATTGTTCGTGGCGGCGCGTCGCCGGTTTGAACAAGGACTGGACCTGTCATTCTCCTACACGTTTAGCAAGTCCATTGATGACATGTCCATCGATCCGACCGGGGCGTCCACCGGCGGCGGTTTGAGCACGACCAACTCCCGGACGCCCACCGACATCCATAATTGGCGACTGGATCGGGCGCTTTCAGACTTCAACAACACGCACGTCTTACTCGCCAATTTGCTCTATGAATTCCCCATCGGCAAGGGCAAGAGAATCGCTTCTTCCGCTCCAGGCTGGGCCAACCAGATCATCGGAGGCTGGTCGTTTACGGGCATCTTCGCCTATCAGAGCGGCGAGCCTTACAGCATCACCAGCGGCTCTCTCACGGCAAATGGAGCGCACGTCAGCTTCGCACAGGTCCGTGGGCCGCTGGACAAAGGCCACCTGCAATTCGTGGGCGGTGTAGAGGGCCCGGTGATGTACAACGCCGGCCAACGTATCACCGACCCAAATGATCCAAATTTCAACTGCGTCAATGTCACCGGCACACAGACCTTCTTCTGTATCCCGTTGCCCGGACAACAGGGGAATGGCCGCAACATCGTGCAAGGGCCAAACTTTTGGAATTTGGACTCCGGCCTGCTTAAGGATTTTACATTGACGGAACGCTTCAAGTTGCAGTTCCGGGCAGAAGCGTTCAATGTTCTGAACCACACGAACTGGGAAAATCCGCGGAACGCAACATCTGGCTCACCTAGTATCCGCAGCGGCATCTTCGCGCGGACTTGCTGCGCATCGGCTTCGTTGCCGTCATCCGCTACCGTGATCGCCATCGGCGAACCGAACCGCGTGCTTCAGTTAGGACTGAAGCTCAACTTCTGAGGCAGGCTGGGCAGTCTCAAACAAGGTGATGGTGAAGCTGTGCCGGAGCGCAGCACAGCTTCACACGATAGTTCACAAATTACGAGCAGCCGCTGAAATCGATTTCCGCTACGTTGGAGGTCATACCAGCGGTCGCCTTGAGCGGTTGTGGCGGAGTGCCGGCATCTTTAGAGGTCATGATCTCAGGCGGACTGCAGTCGGGCGTTCCACCGCTCATTGGCGCCGCGGCTTGCGCACCTACGGTGAAGAGCACATCACCGCTTGCGGGAGCCGCGAACGTAATTCCTCCCGGACTCAATACGCCCACGCTGGGATTGCTTGCCGGAACGACAAGCGTGTACGGCGCGCAGTTCGCACCCGTGGGACTCCCGGTCGGACAGCTCTTGTTGTCCACAACAGAGATCAAGCCCGTCGAAGTGACCGAGGAAGTATTCTGAAGAGGAATGGTCAACTGCCGTGCGCCGCCACCGGAAAGCGTGACGCTCTGGAGGGCTGCGAGACTCACATCAATGGTTGCGCCAGCGGAGGCGGTCTTTGCCGTGACAAAGCCCTGCAAAGTTGCCGGCGCGGTCGCTCCAGTCTCTGCGACCAACGGGATTGCGCCAAGATTCGTACCATTGGGCACATTCAAGGCGGCGGTTGCGTTGTAGGGAGCGTCGTTCGAGGTGAGCCCGACCACCACAACATCAAACGTTCCTGAGGGCAATGGACAGAACCGGAACTTCCCTTGGGAGTCGGCTGTGGTTTGCATCACAATGCGATCCACGCCGGAGCTGTCCGGCTGCTCGATGGCCACGACAACGTGTCCGGCTATGGGCATCTTGGTGATAGAATCAAGCACCTGCCCTTGAATCCCTGAGTTATTCGGACTCACAACACCCGCGGTGAGAACTGGCTTCAAACGAAACGCGCCATTCCCTTCTCGAACGATGGAGGCGCAGGCGTTGAAATCGATGTTCAGGTCCACGCTTTGACCTGCGGTGACCTGAATCGGCCCTCCCATGATCTGGGAAGACGGAATCTTCAGCCCGGTTTGCGCTTCGCTGCTCAGTAGAAGTTCGTGGGTTGAATCGTCCAGGACCACACAGTTGAAGCCGTGGCCCACGCAGTTGTTAGGCGAAGGAACGGCCGCGCTTTCGGCCGGATCGTTGGATAGCAAGACGAGGCGAATCTGCTGAATGCTCCCGGTGGGCAGGCTTGCGGAGCCCAACTGAGCCAAGATGCAGGTTGTGTTCGGCTGCGAAAACAGATCAATCTGCATGGGCGCGGACGCAAGCTGAGGCGCGAGCTCCTGCCAGCCATCTGAAGAATCGCCAGCAGTCGAACTGGCATTGACCTTCACCGAACTCACGGTGATGAAAACATGCGTGAAGTGACCGGTGGGCGGCTTGCAACTGGGGGGATCACTGATTGAGACATTCACAGTCCCCATGGCAGGGCCTAGTTTCATTGAAATTCCGCCGCCACAACTGATGACAATGAGGGCGACTGCCACGACTAGTGAACCAAGCAAGAGTGAAATTGGATGGCGTTTCAGCCAGAGTAGAACAGGGGCGAGCATGGGAAGCCTCCGGAGCTTGAGCGATGAAATTGTAGTTTTTGTCGGCAGTCCAGTGTGGGACAGAGTGCTGGGGGCCGGGATGACCACTCGCAACTTAAAAAGTTAGAAGTGATCGTACTGAGACTCATAGAGCCTCAACCACGATGCATTCAACTGGACAGCCTTTCCCCGTAGCGGGTATTGCAATTTACCGACCCTCTCTCGAATTATCTAAATGATGACAACGCCATGCCTTAGAGAGTTACTACTCGTGGATAGGCAATTTGCGTAAGAGTCAAAAGTGCGAGTGACCGTGTAAATTCTTACAGGTGTCAGCTGGCCAGAGTAACGAACGTTGTCTGCGCTAGCTGACGAAGAGTATTGGAGTTTGCGCGAAGGATGGTCCCGGAGGAGGGGGTCGAACCCACACGGTACTAAGTACCACTGGATTTTGAGTCCAGCGCGTCTGCCAGTTCCGCCACTCCGGGCTTACTGCTAACTCACTGATTCTTTAGGCTTACGGGCATTCTCCTTTCGTTCATCGTTGCCCTGTTCTTGTGCAACTATGAATGAACTATGAATCACGGCCTTCGCGCCCTGCTCGATCTTGCGGGCCGCATCCCGAATGTCCGCCTCGCTCACGATATTGTAGCGCGAGAATACTGCGTCTGTCTTGTGGCCGGAAATCTCCCGCGCCGTCTTTCGCGGGACACCGCGGCGAATCATGTTCCGCACAGCTGAGCGGCGAAAATCATGCAGCAGCAGCCCTGGCAAGCCCGCTGCTTCGGTGAGCGCGTCCCATGTTCCGCGAAAGTCCTTTACAGGCTCACCGGTTCTTGTGAACAGGAAACCATCTTCCTGTTTTCCCCTTCGCAGTTCCGCCACAACAGGCATGAAACAGGGCAGGTTGACGCTCAGGGGAAGGCCAAGATTCTGAATACTCCGTTCGAAGCATATCAGGGCAACGAATTAGACTGTGAATCTAATGCGCCGATGTTAAGCCAATGGAATCATGGGCTTACGAAGGGCTATGAACGAACTATGAATGAGAAAACGAGACGCGGAGGCAGGCCCCGACTGCCGATAGACGCTGCGACCGTGGCTCAACTCCGCGACGCAGGGCATAGCTGGCGGTCCATCGCGCGGCAGATAGGCGCTGGATGCGCAACAGTTCGCCGCGCTTACCAGTCGCGTGCCAAAACCGTGCCAAAACCCATTCCAGGGCCAAGCGCTATCAGTCCTGACTGCCAGAAAGCGGAGATTCCTGTTTTTGGCTTTGTGCGGGTCAAGAGGCGCCGTTGGTTTCTTATCGCTCTGGTGGCGTTCTTCGCAGTCGTGTCTGTTGCCCGCGGCCAAGGCGGTATTCCTGCAAGCCCGATTCAGATCATTGATTCCCTAGGCAGGCCGCGAGCTGGAGTAACCGTGACCGTCTGCACCAGCCCCGGAACGGGCGCCCCTTGCACACCTTTGGCGAACGTCTACACAGATACAGCCCTCACTACGCAAATCGTCGGTTCGACAGTAACCACCGATGGCCTGGGGAATCTTCCTGTTTTCTATGCTGCGGATGGCGTCTACAAGTACACCATTTCAGGCTCAGGGATCACGCCCTCTGGCCCGTTTACAGCAACTGTTTCGGGGACGGGGAATGCGCACGTAGCCGCCAACAACACTTTCACTGGCAGCAACACCTTCACTCAGCAGATTGTGTCCACAGTAGCGACTGGGACGGCTCCGTTCAGCATCGCGAGCACAACCCAGGTGACAAACCTAAACGCGCAACTTCATGGAGGCTTGGCCGCGCCGGCATCTGCGATTGTTGGAATCAGCGACACGCAAACGCTCACGTCTAAAACCATAGACATTTCAGCCAACACCCTGAAAAACTCAACCAACACTGCCGGCCACTACGCGCGAAACAACGGCACGCAGTACCTCGATTCAACCATTCAGTTTGCGGATGTCCCGGCGATCAACCTAGCGGCATCCGGCAACGGCGGGGTGACCGGCAATCTGCCCGTGGGGAACTTGAACGGCGGGAGCGGCGCATCTTCCTCAACCTTCTGGCGCGGAGACGGGACCTGGCAGGCGCCACCGGCAAGCGGAGTGAGTGAAGCTACAATGGTGCTCCCGCTGGCCTTGCTAGGCAACAATACGGCCTGTTCTTCGACCACGACCGGATCGTGCGTCACGTACATCTTTGCCAATGCGCATACTCTGACTCGCCTTGTCGTAATAACCTCCGTCGCTCCGTCGGAAAGAGAATCAAGACTCGGCCGCAACTGTCAAAACTGAAAGAACAAGCTCTTCAGGGATTCCGCCAGTAGCGGTACACGTCACGCGGCCCGCCTTTACCGATGCCCTCAATCTGTCTTGGTCGGCCAGCGTTCGTCAATCCTCTTAAGGATTTGCTCTGCCTTTGTGATGGCATCCGAGATGGCGCACTCCCGCGCCGGGCATGGCTTGTCGCCTATTTCGTGAAGCTTCCGTGCTGCCAGGATTGTTGCTGCAAAGAGAATTGCCAGCATCTTGACGGTAGTGGCCCAGAGCGCTAGAGTTTCGCGCAACAACCCTGCCGTATAATTCCGGAGGTCTAGATGGACAGCAAGGAGCCTTACCGCGCTCTGCACGTTTGCGGCATCGAGCCTGAGGCCTTTGGCAGAGGCTCGGAGCCGACGCTTTCGCGATTGAATACAAAGAGCGGGTACGAAGCTGCTTCCGGTCATGACAGGGCAAGGAGGAGACAATGAATAGTAAGCGACTCATATTCTTACTTACGGGGGTTCTCTTGGGGCTTGTGATAGTCGGCGCCACCGTCCGAGCGCAAGGAGACGTCACGGCGCTTGCGAATCAGCATCCCGTAAATCAGTCGGGGGTTATGGGGAAAATCAAGTTCACGCAGACTGGAGGCGGGCTGATCGTCACGGGGACGGCGACAGGGCTCGCGCACTCCACCGTGGGCCGGTACGTAACGCTTGTATACGACGTAGCCTCGGTTTCCGGCGGGCCGGAAGCGTGTGAGCCCACGGCTCCGATGCCAGGAATGTTCGTAGGTATTTGGGCCTCAGATGCGGTCGGCAATGGCCTGCTGATTCAGTTGGCGCCGCCCGGGGCGATAGCGCCGCTACACACATTTGATACCGTGTCCATTCGCGATACAACGATCAACGGTGGCTTCGGCGTGCAGGCCGTCGTCGCTTGCGGCCAGGTCGCGATAACCCCACAGTAAACCCATAGACCTGAAAACGGACCTCGCACAAACACCGATTTTGGGGTTTTGGATCAGATCGCTAGCCCTGTGTGACCAGGCCGGGGAGTTGGCCTTTTCCGCCAATTTGTGGAATAGGCTCGCCCCGGCCTTTCTCTCGCTGTGTCAAAAAAGACCGCACGTCCCCGCTTTACTTCTCTAACTCAATGACGTTCGCCTTGTAGTCGATTTGCACGGCACGAAACGACCGCAGCCAGTCCTCGCCCAAGATGCCGTCAGCCGGAATGCCCTTGAGAATTGGGCGAAGATCCGTTGCAAGGACGCGGTAGTCGTTATGGCGATAGGTGCCAATTCTCATATCGACGTACAGGAGAGCGAGGTTCTCTTGGCGCATCATCACCCGCTTGTCCACTTGCGTCTGCACTGCTCCGGTGTCGAGAACTAGCACTACGGGCTTGCCGTTCACCTGCCCGTCGAGCAAGATCATGCTGTTGACGGTGTGGAATGGGACGCGGAACGTTTGCGAGTGGAGTGGAATTGCGAGAGCGAGTACAGCGAACAGCACGGCAGAGCGAAGCATGGTGCTTCGCCCGCAGCCTATGAATTAACTATGAGTGACCGGGCCTTGAGGGTCGGTGTAGTCCGGTGAAGTCCGGTGAGCTAACTGGCTTTGTTTTGTTGCAAGTCGTTTGTTTTGAGTACGCTAGAATTAGTTTTTGAGTCCAGCGCGTCTGCCAGTTCCGCCACTCCGGGTTTCGAGCTAACTGATTGATTCTTCAGCCTTGCGGGCATCCCCATTTTCTTGAGTCTCGTCTTCTGTTTGCTCAACTGTGAATGAACTGTGCATTACGGCCTTGGCTCCGGCTTCGATTTTTCTTGGCCGCATCACGGATGTCCGCTTCGCTGACGATATTGTACCGCGAGAATACGGCATCTGTCTTGCAGCCCCCAAGCTCTCGCGCCGTCTTTTGCGGAACGCCTCGGTGACAATGGCCTTCCTCGCGGATGACCGCCGAAAATCGTGCAGGAGCAGGCCCAGCAATCCCGCTTTCTTTGTGAGCGTGGCCCAGGTTCCGTGGAAGTCCCGGACAGGATCCCCGTTTCGAGTGAAGAGAAAATCTTCGGGCTGCTTCCCTTTGCGCAGATCGGTCACAAGGAAACGGCATTCTTCGGTGAGCGCCACTATGCGGCCTTCCTTGTTTTTGGTTTCGCCAGAGTAGAGCGTCACAGTGTTGTTCAGCAGATCCACCTGCTCGCAGCACAATCGCGTCGGCGATGGCACACTGCCGCTGGACACGGCTTGTCTCCAATCTCGTGAAGCTTTCGCGCTGCCAGGGTTGTTGCGGCAAAAAGGATTGAGTATTTCCGCTGTTCTTCCATGAGTCCTCATGCGGAAACGGGAACGCAGGATAACACACACAGGAGAAATCGGGTGGCTGCCAGCCCGCTTCTTGGGGTCGTTCCTCGAAGGAGAATCCGGGGGAGGAGCGGAAAAGAGCTAACAGCCACCTCTGAGGTTATGCAGCGCCACCCTAAGAGAACCTGAGCCCTGGTCGTAACTGCTAGAACTAACAGTCAATCTGCTCGTGGCGCATCTGAACGGCACGCCTTATAAAAAACTCAGAATCACAAGCTAGCGGTCACTCGAATCCTTAGGAAAACCGATAGGAGCACACCGAGTGACCGCTAGCCATTACCTTCCCTGTTTGCCCTAGCGCAACGACTCGATTTAGTTGCTGGACAAGAATTGTTTTCGAGTCGCACACTCTGGCGGCCCGCCGATTGCGTATGGACTGGGGACTTGCGCAGAAAGGGCCGCCAGCCATTCTTCAAAGACTCCGCCAGTAGCGGTATTGCGGCTTGATGCCTTTGCCGATACGCTCGATTGCGCCAGCCTCAAGCATCGCTTTCAGCGCCTTCTGCCCCGTCGTTTTGGTGATGACGCCTGCCTTCTCGAAAAGCTCTGCTTGCGTCATGGCTTCCGCTGTGCGACGCATTCGCAACCGCGGCAAGCCGGATGCGGCTGGAAGCAAGAGGCTCCTCCAAATGGACTGTGACGGGTAAAGTCCAGGGAGAGGGGCGGCAAATGCCTACTCTGCATCTTTGAAGTCTCTTGCATCCAACTCGGATCGTATCGGACGCGCTGCCCCGGCTCAGACCGGCGACGCTCCGGTCAGACCCCGGAGCGTTTTTTTCACTCAAGCCGGTCGCGCAGTTCCCTTGCTGTTCTGTCCTCGATAAGAACCAGGGAAGCGCCACCTGCCATCCCCCGCAAAGCAGCGCTTCCCCATTTCAGTCCGTTTACTAGCAAATTGGAATCTAGCGAGCTTCGACCGGATTGCCCCCTGTTGGTTTTAACAGTTCCAATCAATGCGCCCGAAAACTATAGTCACCCCTGCATGTAGAATCCCCGGAGGCGGCCACTCGGCTTTCAGGGACAAGCAGCCCTCTAGCCGCCTCCATTCATTTCTTCAAAGTGTGGCCCTCTTTCTGTGGAAGGGAAGGCGGAAAGTACGCTCTTGCGCGTGCCAACATCTCCTAGTACCGCACTCCGGGTGGACCATCAAAATAGCATGAGCGCTGGCGGCACCCAAGAAAAGCCGCTTGCCTCAGACTGAATGAGATGGATAGACCTTTTCAAGCATCGAAGGAACCTTGGAAGGAAAAAAGCGGGAGCAAGCCTGCCGGTGGTAGGCAGGTTCCTGCACTCAAAAAAGGCTCTCGCCACGTTTGGTAAGGCAACACGGTTGCGTTTTCCACAGGCTGTATTCAGGCTCTGTAAGGATTTCCACAGAGACCCACAGGCCGGTCACTGGACTCAAGAAGAACGGAGAGTTACGCTTGCGCTACCGCTCGGCAGGGGTTTCTTAACAGCCAGGAAACATCCGGGCGGACACCTGAGAGGCCGTTCTTGTCGACCGTAACTCCCCTTTCACCGGGAGCTCGCGTTGAGCAGCGCGATCTATGTTTCTGGATGGACCAAGTCCTGAAGGAGCTGGAGTCTGTCCGCTCTTCAGCCAGCATGGACGCGGTGCATGATCTTCGTGTTGCCATTCGCCGCTGCCGCTCGGTGGCTGCGGCGGCGGAGGAGATTGATCCGGATCCAGCTTGGCCGGAGATGCGCAAGGCCGCGCGAAAACTTTTCCGCGCGCTCGGCGCGCTGCGCGATGCTCAAGTGATGGACGAGTGGGTCAAAAGGTTGGGGCCGGAAACGGATTCGGTGCGCGCGCATCTGCATGCGTCGTTTGAGGCCAAAGAGCCGCAACTGAGAGAGGAAGCGCTGCACGCGGTGGCCAAGTTCGACCAGAGGGCCTGGAAGCACCTTGCGCGCACGCTCCGGCAACGCGCCCGACTTGTGCCAGCCGGAAGTTTGGCGGCGGAATGCCTGGCGCTGGAACGACTCGAAGACGCGAAGGAGCTGCATGCGAAGGCGTTGCGAACCGAAAAGCCGAAACCGTGGCACGCGCTGCGCATCGGGCTGAAACGATTTCGGTATACGGTGGAGAGTCTGCTTCCCGAGCAATATGCGATTTGGAGCGAGAATCTAAAGCGCGTTCAGGATTTGCTCGGGGAAGTCCACGACCTCGACGTGCTGTCGGAGATAGTTAAGAAATCGGAGTTCGTGGAGACGGAAGATTCGTTGAACCTCTGGACGGAAACCATCGGGTGCGAACGGCAGGAATGCATTCGCACTTACCGCCAACTTACTCTGGGGAAAACGAGTCTGTGGAATACCTGGCGCGCCGGGTTGCCTACCAATGGACGCGTGGAGGCCGCGGCGGAGGCCCGTTTGCGCTCTACGGCGCGGGCGGCAGATCCCCACGCCAGCAGGACCTCCCAGGTTTCGCGCATTGCGGTGGCATTGTACGAAGCGCTGAAACGCGCGGACGCGGGGACAGCATTCGGCGAAGCACCTTTGCGACGCGTTCTGCTTGCCGCGGCTCGATTGCATGGAGCGGGAGCGACGAACGCGGAGAAATCCGCGCAAAAGGCTGCGAGCAAATTCATTCTGGGGCTGCCACTTCCTCCGGGTTGGAGCAATGAGGAGTGGGAGTTGCTGGCCACGGTGGTTCGTTACCATCGCGGAGCGGAGCCATCGAAGAAGAAAGGCCCCTTTGCAGAATTGTCCACCGAGCAGCAGAATCGTGTACGCGCTTTGAGCGGCGTTTTGCGTTTAGCCCTGGCGCTTCGAAAATGCGGGGTGGAGAGCGGCGCAGGGCTTCGCGCGGAAAAGTCCGCTGAGACGATTGTGTTTCGCGTGCGGGGGCTTACAGATGATGTGGAGACGGCGGCTCGGCTTGCCGCGGGAAAGCATTTGCTGGAAGAATATCTGGGAATGCCCCTGATTCTGAAGCCAGTGCTCAAGCAGGGGAAAATTGTCGCGCTGCCGACGCCGCCGACACCGCAATTTTTTATGGCGTCCGACTAGGCCGTTATATCCTGCCGCATCTCATTTGCTACTTCCGCGCTCGGCGCAACATTTTGGGGGTAGCGAGCCAACCAAGAACACCGATCGGCGGAGAGATGCGCTTCAGCTCTATGAGGGCGACTCCAGCTTTTTTCAGCGATGTCAGGTGCTTCTTCGAACCTAGCGCCGTGGCGATAGCGCCGTCGAGATGCGGCGCGTGTCCAAACACAAAAATTGCAGAGGCCTGCTTTTCGCGCGCGAGTTCGCGAAAGAGGAGGGTCGGTTCGGACCCTGGCAGAAGGATTTCATTTCGGCGGATTCTTTGTCTGGAGTAGTCCAACGCATCCGCAAAAATCTCTGCGGTTTGCACTGCGCGAGCGTACGGACTGGTGATCAACAAGTCTCCGGTAACACCCAGGGCCGCCAGGCCTTTGGCCACTTGCCTGGTCTTTTGCACGCCTTCTTCGGTGAGATAACGCTCGGCCTCGGGGGGGCACTTGGGATCTTCGCGATCGATCGCGATGCCGTGCCGGACGATATAGAGCTGCATCTTCTTCTCCTAATTGCACACTGACTTCCGAGGCCGTTTATGAATTCTCCAACGACGACGAAGGGCGCAGCAACCGGCGGATTCGGTTCATGAGGCCGGGAGCCTGCCGGGAATACACTTTTACATGACATTCTTTTTCAAACCATTCCGCGCTGCGGCCGGCATCGCGCAAGTCTTCGCTGGCGTCGCCGCGTGCGTCCACTTCCAAGCCTACAGCGCCGCGCTGAAAGGTAGCACGAATCTTCACGACGCGCTGGCGGTGAGAGTGGTCGAGGCTTTCTGCGATGCGTAGAATCGCAGCGAGCCGGCGCAAAGTGGGTTTATCACCGTCGTCGAGAGCGGAATAGGCAGGATGATGGGCCGCGGGCTCCGACTTGCGATTGTGATAGCGCACCAAGCCCGCAACGATCGCGCGTTCGCGTCCTTCGAGTCCGGGGATATCGGCGTTCATGACCAGATATTCTCCATGTTTGTGGTGGCCGCGGTGGCTAATCATGTGTCCGGTATCGTGCAATAATGCGCCGGCTTCGAGAAGGACGCGAGTCTGTGGCGGCAGACGGTGTACGGGTTGCAACTGATCAAAAAGCTGAAGGCTCAATTCGCGAACGTGCTCTGCGTGCTGCTGATCATATTCGAGCCTACGCGCAAAGCTGCGGGTTCCGACCAGCAACTGGCGCGCGGCGCCATTGTAGCGATGCGGTTCCTTGTTGGAAAAGGTTTCGTGCGCGATTTCCTGAAGAAGACCTTCGCGGACGCCAACGCCCGGGACGGCAAAGACTCGCAGATTCAAATAGCGCCCCAGCGTGACAAACGTAATTGCGGCAATGCCTATGACGTCGGCGCGATCGCGGCGCACGCCGTACGTCTTCATGCGCTCGCGCACATCGCGCTCGAGGATGTCCGGCAAACGTTCGCGTAAAAGCGAGAGCTCGATGGTTTCCAGGCCATGCTCGCGCGGACCCGGGGCGATTTCGGCGAGAGTTTCCGCATTACCGCCTAGGGCGACGGCAATCCCACTGTTCAGATTTGGCCGGGGAGACAGTTTTGATTCCAGCAGGGCGCGCACGTACTTGCGCACCTGTTCGCCTTCCGCAGGTTTGATGACGCCGGGAAGATTCAGAGTGGTCATAAGGCGAACGGTGCCGACGGGCAGTTGCGCGCTTTGCTCGACGGCGTGATCGCGAAGGATGCTGACCTCGAGGCTGCCGCCACCCAAGTCTACGATGCAACGAGGGATGGCTTCGGGCCCAAGCGCTGCGAGCACGGCTTCCCGGCCAAGGCGCGATTCCTCCGCCGCACCGATTACCTCCAAAGCGATCCCGGATTTTCTCTTTATCGTGCGAACGAAGGCGTCGCGATTTTCCGCCTCGCGAGTGGCGCTCGTAGCCACCGCGCGATAGCGCACCACGCCGAAATCGTCCATGACTTCGCGAAAAAAGCGAAACGCTTTTACGGCTTTCTTGAAGACGTCTTCAGTGAAACGAGGCCGCAGGAAAACGCTTTCCCCAAGGCGAAGCGGGTAGCGTTCCGTTTGCAGCGGTTCGATGTCCAGCGCGGAATACGCGCGGGCCACGGAGAGGCGCACGGCATTGGAGCCAGCGTCGATGGCGGCGATGTGGACCGGCTCCGGCATTGGCATCAGCGAATTCTACCGCCAGAGGTGTGATAAGGCCGAGGAAGGAGTGTACTTTGTCGAACGAATTCCGAGTTGCTCAGCGATGCGCTGGCGCAGCAACTTGTTAACGGTGGAAACGCTGGCTTCGCCGTCCAATTCTATGAAGTTGTGCTTCTTTGCCATGACTTCGAATTCGCGCTTAATCATAGTCTGGTAGCGGATGAAGGACCAATAAAGATCGTGCGAGAGGGACATGTCGCGCCCTGCTTCCCAGTAGCTGATCGCCTGCGCTTTGCGAAATTCGCGGCCGAAGGCAGTTTCCGGACGGACGTTGAGCCAAAAGGTGAGATGAGGCCGAAGCGCCATGGCGTAAAGCCCGCCCATGTAATCGCGGTTGATGCCGCGCACAACGCCACGGCCGATCAGGGTAAAGATGTAGCGGTCGGCCAGCACGATGGTCCCGGAGCGCAACGCGGGAAGAATGCGGTGCTCGATCTGGTCGAAGAAATCGGTCGCGTACATCAGGGCCAGGGTCAGGCGCGTAACGGCGTTTTTGGCGAGAAGTTCATCGATGTCGCGGCCCACCAGGTTCGAACGGCGCAAACCGCTGGTTTGCACGGCAAAGCCCTCAGATTCGAGCCACTCCTGCAACAGAGCGATTTGCGTGGAGCGGCCCGAGCCGTCCATCCCTTCAATCACGATGAGGCTGCCGGTGATTTCGCTGGGATCGAATCCGACTAGGGGCTCACCAAAAAAAGGCTGTTGGCTGGGTTCTTCGGGGGGCGCAGCGGCCTTGGGTGGCGCCGGGGCCACTGCAGTTTCGGTTGTGGCCGGCGCTGCCGGCTTTTCTTTTTCCTGATCCGGCATGCTCACTCCGCAGCCTCGGCGCGGGGAGCGAAGCGCTTGAGATCGATTTTCGAGGCCACGATGTCGCGCATCTGTTTTTGTAATTTATTGACGGGCATGGTTCCGTCCAAAACCACGAAGCTATCGGTATCCACCATCTTGTCGTATTCCTCGAGGATGCGCGCCTGGAACAATCGGAAACTCTCGGCGCGGTCATAAGACAAACCCAAATCCATGCCAGCTTCGTAGTACTTCAGCTTCGGCCGCCCGCTTAAAATGCGGTTCACGGCCACGTCCAGGGGCGCGCGGAAATAAAACGTAATGTCGGGAACCGGAGCAAAGCGGTAGAGATTTCTTAACCAGCGCGGCGAACACCCTCTGGCGGTATCACGCGCAAAAGCGGTGTAAATGTAACGGTCGGCGAGGACCAAATAGTCGCCCTGAAGCAAGGGCATGATCTGCCGCTCACAGCGGTCGGCGAAATCAGCAGCATGAAGAAGCGAAAAGGTCGTTGGCGTGAGCAGCCGCCGCTGCTTGCCACGGCGGGTCGCTGATTTTACCAGCGGCGAAGAATTCCACTCGGTGAAATGCAGGCGGTAGCCGCCGATTTCCAGCCAGCGTTTCAGCAAATACAACTGTGTGCTTTTTCCGGACCCGTCCGTGCCTTCCACCACAATCAATGCGCCGGGATAAGAGCGGCTGGGAATTGGCCGGCCCGGCTGGGGAAGGGTAGATTTGGCCGGCTCGGTCCGGGCCGGTTTTTGTACTACATCCTGAGTTTCCATGGGCCTCGTGCGGAAGCTATTGGAACGGGAACGCGACGCAACAATCGCTACAGCCGCATTACAACACAATGCGGGCTTCCGGGCAAAGAGGCACCACCTCAAAAAATGGTCCCTTAGAAAAGGGTGACCTTGACGTGCAAGAATTTCTTGGGGTTTTGGCGAAAATCGCCAATCAGCAAACGCATGTCCCCTGTCAATGCCGCCAGGTTGTCGTAGAGCCTTGGGTCGCTGAACATCTTGCCAACGGTGGTGGTGTTCTCGTTTAACTTGGCGGAAGCAGAAGCAAAGTTGGCGCTGGTTTCACGCAACTTGTCGTATAGGGTGTCGTCGGTCACAAACTTGCCCAGCGACCCCTTCCCAGCGCGGGCGTCGCGCAGCATGGAGTTGGCGTTGGTCATGGTTTCCTTGGTTTGGTCGTATAACGTTGGGTCGTAGATCAACTTTCCCAAGGTGCCTTTGCCCGCGCGCATGTCCGCCAGCATCACATTTACGTTGTCCAGCCCTTTGTCCACTTTCGCGTACATCTCATCCGAGGCAACCAATTTCCCAAGTGTGCCCTTCCCGTCTTGAATGTCGGTAACCATCGCCTCGCTCTTGGCGAGAATGTTGTTCAAATGACGATAGGCTTGCTCGTCGGTGAGCAGTTTTCCCAACGATCCGCGCCCTTCCTGCACGCCCTTGATCAAGTCGCGGACGTCCACGGACAACGCCGAAAGATTGCCCAGCACTTCCGCGCTCCTCTCTACTACTTCGGCCATGGCCTTTTCTTCCGCCCCGGGAATGACTCCTTCGTCAGGGATTGGCGCCCCCGTGAGTCCGCGTGAAACGGTCACGTAGCGGTTCCCCAGCAGTCCTTCGGTCCTAAGGCTCGCCGCCGAGTCTGTAAGAATATCGGTTTGAAACTTCCGATCCACGCGCATCACCACCTCAATATTTCTGCTGCGATCCATCGCCTTTCCGGCGGTCCGCGGCAAAAGCTTGATGGACTCCACGTTCCCGACTTCCACGCCATCTACGCGCACCACCGCTCCCTTGGCCAGCCCGGAAACCTCCGGCAAGTAAGTCTTCAGCCGATATTTCGGCCCAAGAATTCCCTGCCCGGTCACATAAAAGATCGCCGCGGCCAGCACGGACAAGCCAACTAACACGAACAAGCCGACCCTCAATTCGGTCCAGGTAAGTTGTCTTCGTTGTGGCATTTCTTCTTTCCTCCTAATACTAGGAAAAAGTTACCGCAAATTCACACCAGAAAACGCTTCAAATAAGGATCCTTCGAATTCGCAATCTCCTCGGGCTCACCTTCGAAATAAATCTCGCCTTCGCGATACACCAGAAAGCGCGTATGCGCCCCATTCGCCGCGCCGCTTCCGTTCTCAGAATTTGCGACAACCCGTTCCGCACGCGGGTCAAAATGAAAATTTGCAAGAGCAAATCCATCTTGTAATCGGTGTGTCGCCAGCAGTGCCGTCACTCCGTACACATCCCGCAGCCGCAAAATCAGCGTGATAATCGTTTGGGATGTTATGGGATCCAGTCCTGCCGTCGGCGAGTCATACAGTACGATGGGCGGACGATTGACCAGCGCCCGCGCGATGGAAACGCGCCGCCTCATACCGCCAGACAATTCCGAAGGAAGCTGTTCGATGGCGTGCTCCAGTTCGACAAAGCGCAGCACTTCTCTTACGCGCGGCCCGATCTCTTCCTCAGCAACGCCGTCCTCGTGCAACCGGTACGCCACGTTGTCGGCGACGGTCATCGAGTCGAACAGCGCTCCTTCCTGAAACATGAAACCAATCTTCCGCCGGAATGCCAGGAGATCTTTCTCGGGCATGTCTGATACTTTTTGGCCCAGCACGTCGATGCTGCCGCTATCGGGTCGCAGCAATCCAGCGGCCATTTTTAGTGTGAGCGTTTTTCCCGTGCCTGTTTCTCCCAGCAAAACGACAGTTTCCCCTTCGCGCACGCAAAAGGATACGCCACGCAGAATTTGCCCCTCGTCGAAACCTATGCGCACGTCCTCAAACGCAATAGCAGACCTTGCTTCCCAAAAAGGGAAAGACCCGTGTTCTGCCATATCTTCGATTATAGCGGCAATTCGCTTCTGGTTTCCCGAAAGAGCGCTCAAAAACACAATTGCTTCTCTGGGACCGCCGGCAGGCAAGATGGGCGTACAATACTGCCGCTTTTTCAAGTGAAAAGGAGATGTCGGTGAAAAGGATTTTCAGATCGTCTCGATTTGAAGCTCTCGCGCGACTTGTCAACTTCCTGATTTGCGCCGCTTGTGCCTTTTTAGCTCCGCGCTTTGCCGATGCGCAGGGTTTCACTGTGGAGCAGGTCATGAGCTCGCCTTTCCCTGAAGGTTTGACGACGGCCGCTCATGTGCCGCGTGTCGTCTGGGCTTTCGACGCCAAGGGAGTGCGAAACGTTTGGATGGCGGACGCACCCAGCTTTTCCGCCCGCCAAGTCACGCATTATTCCGAAGACGACGGCATGGCGCTTGCGAGCTTGCGGCTAACGCCTGACGGCCGCACGGTGGTTTATGCGCGCGGCAGTGAACTCAACTCCGCCGGCGAGGTTGCGGATCCCACGAACAACGTCACGCGGCCAAACCAGCAAGTGTGGGCCGTAGACGTGGACAACGGCCAGCCGCGCCTGCTGGGTGAAATGAATTGCACGCGGGAAGGCTGTGAAGATATCGAGCTTTCACCGGATGGCACAATGGCAGTTTGGGCCGCGCGCGGGCAACTCTGGGTAGCGCCGATATCCGGCGCGATGCCCGCACACCAGCTCGCCTTTGTGCGCGGCGAAAATGACTCGCCGCAGTGGTCACCTGATACCACGGAGATCGCCTTTGTTTCGCATCGCGGCGATCACAGCTTTATCGGCATCTACAATTTTGGCCGCGAATCCGTCCGCTACCTGGCTCCGTCGGTGGACCGCGATTCCATGCCGCGTTGGTCTGCGGACGGCAAGCAGGTTGCTTTCGTGCGCATCCATGGCCTCGAAGAGCGGCTGCCATTGCTCCGCACTCGGCCCAATCCCTGGGCCATCTATGTTGCCGATGGCGCAACCGGTGAAGCGCGCGCCATATGGCATAGCACCGAAGAGCTCAGCGGTTCCCTTCCGAATCTTACCGAAAGCAAATCTTTCCATTTCACAGGAAACCGAATTGTCTTCGCTTCCGAGCAGGACGGTTGGAACCATTTGTATTCCATTCCCGCCTCGGGTGGCACAGCAACGCTGCTCACTCCCGGCGAATTCGAAGTGGAAGACGTCACGGTATCGCGCGACGACCGATCGATCATTTATTCATCGAATCAGGACGATATGGACCGCCGTCACTTATGGCGCGTGACCGTTGAGGGTGGAAAGCCCGAAGCTCTCAGTAAGGGCGAAACGATGGAATGGTCTCCCGCCGAACTCGCGGATGGCCGCACGGTCGTTTGCCTCGGCTCAACCGCGACTTCCCCGGCGATGCCCTATCGGCTGACGTTGGCGGGACGCGAGATGATTGCGGCCTCCCAGATGCCTGCGGATTTTCCCTCTGCTCAGCTTGTGGTCCCGAAGCAGGTCATCTTCTCGGCCCAAGACGGGCTAAAGATTCACGGGCAGCTTTTTGTCCCTCGTGGACGCACTTCTCCCGGCCAAGCGTTGCTCTTCATGCACGGCGGCTCGCGGCGACAGATGATGCTCGGCTTTCATTACATGCAGTACTATCACAACGCCTACGCCGAAAATCAGTATCTCGTTTCGCGAGGCTACGTGGTTCTTTCGGTCAACTACCGCACGGGAATCATGTATGGCCGGGCTTTCCGCGAGCGCGAGAAAGGCGGGCCGCGCGGTGCGGAGGAGTATCAGGACATCGTTGCAGCAGCGAAATATCTTCAAACCCTTCCTATAGTGGATGCAAAGAAACTTGGCCTTTGGGGCGGTTCTTACGGTGGATTTTTGACGGCCATGGGCCTTGCTCGCAATTCGGATATTTTCGCCGCCGGAGTGGATTTTCATGGCGTGCATGATTGGTCGGCGCGCGGCATTTTCCGCGGCGGCCCGGGAGCGCAGGAAGTCGGCGGCCCGCCCGACCGCGCCGAGGCCCTGCGCATTTCGTTCGAGTCTTCGCCGAATGCTTCAATCAAGTCGTGGAAATCGCCCGTGCTGTTGATTCAAGGCGACGACGACCGCAACGTGGATTTCAGCCAGATGGTCGACCTTGTCCAGCGGCTCCGCGAACAAAAAGTGCCGTTTGAGCAGATCGTTTTCCCCGACGAGATCCACGATTTTCTTTTGTGGCGCTCCTGGGTGCGCGGGTACAAGGCGACCGCGGACTTCTTCGACCGCGCACTGGTCAAGGGCGAATCGATCACCAGCGGGAACTAGTCCCAATTAGACTGGTGTTGGCATAATTTGGGCTTGTTCGATCAGAAGACTTTATTCGCAAGGTAGAGGCTCAACTTGGTTAAAAAGAGGTCGGCCACGATAATCATCACCGAGGAAATGACGACAGCTTGTGTCGTGGCCCGGCCGACGCCTTGTGTTCCGCCCCGCACCGTAAGTCCCTTATAGCAGCCAACGGTCGCCAGAATGAAAGCAAACGCCACCGACTTCATGAAGCCTTGCATCAGGTCCGGAAACTCCAGAATATCGACGGCGCGCCGCCAAAATTCAACGGCGCTAAGTTGCAACGAAAAGACAGAAGCAACGCACCCGCCCAGCAAACCGACGAACACCATCAGCGCCGTGAGCAGCGGAACCATCAACATGGTCGCCAGCACGCGGGGCGTCACCAATTTGCGGCTCGGGTCGGTGCCCATGGCCCGCATCGCGTCCACTTGCTCGGTCACCAGCATCGAGCCCAGCTCGGACGCCATTCCCGAAGAGCAGCGCCCGGCGGTTAGGAGTCCCGTAATCGCCGGTCCGAGTTCGCGTACCAGCGCCAGCGAGACGACGTCTCCGGTCAACGACGTTTGTCCAAAGCGCACAAACTGCGCGCCAGTCTGCAGCACCATGACTCCGCCGATGAAAAATCCCGAAAGCAAAATGATCGGCAGCGAGCCGACTCCCACATCATCCATTTGGTCTAGGGTGTCTTGAAAATAATGGGGTGAAGTTGCGAGATTGGTCAGAGACCGGCAGGAAAGCAGCGAGTAATCCTGAACGGCAGCCACCGCCCGCTTCGCCGCGTCCTCCAGCACTTCGACGACCGAAGGGGCTTGTTCCTGTTTCGTACGGTTGCCTGCTACCTGGAGCGGAGTATCGGCCACAAGTACCTGTTCACACCCGTCGTTTGCCTCGAATCTCTCGCCGAAACAGCATCTTCGCAAGCGTAACTGTGCGCCAACTTTGCGTCAAGTAAGCGATTCAGAGCAGGTTTCCAAACGCTCAGGAACCTTAGTCAACTGAGCAACTTACACCACAACAAACGTGTTCGAATCGCCCTCTATTCGCTAATCTTTCTACTGGACACTACTATGAGTTATCCACCAGAGCGCCGGCGCCGAACTCGGCTAAAGCTTTCACAGGTGGTTCGCGTGCGGCCTTCGGACGCTCACCTCCACTTCGATGAAATCCTGCCCACGCTGAACACCACTCGAGACAGTGTCTACTTCGCCTCCAAAAACGTGTCCTATAAGGAGGGCATGCGCGTATTTATTACCTTCCCGTACTCCGACACACCCGGTTCCCTGAATCGCGAATCCCTTGGCAAGGTTGTTCGTGTTGACGACTTAGGTCAGGGGCGACGCGGCATCGCCGTCGCAATCCTCATGCCGGTGTATACCGGCGGCAAAGAAACCGTACGATAAGCTAACCTTCAACGGGCCAACATGCATAAGTCACTGGAGCGCTAGAAAAACCGTTCTGGAGCTATAATCCCGCCCTTATGCCCTTGCCCTCAGGCACACTGGTTGGCCCCTACGAAATCCTTGCCCCACTCGGCGCAGGGGGAATGGGAGAGGTCTACCGGGCACGTGATTCCCGCCTCGCGCGCAACGTCGCCTTAAAAATTCTCCCGCCTGATTTTGCTCCTGATTCCGACCGCCGGGCACGCTTTGAACGCGAGGCGCAGGCGGCCGGACAGATTCATCATCCAAATATTCTTGCCGTACTCGATATCGGCGTATATGACGGCCTGCCGTTCATCATCACCGAGCTTTTGGAAGGTGAGACGCTGCGGGAACGCCTGGAACCCGGGCCACTTCCTCAGCGTAAAGCCATAGAAATCGCTTCCCAAATTGCAAAGGGACTCGGCGCTGCTCACGAAAGAGGCATCATTCATCGTGACATCAAGCCGGAGAATATTTTCATCGTCAGCGACGGCCATGTGAAAATTCTCGATTTCGGCCTGGCAAGCGTTTCTATTCAGGACTCGGCGCCCCCGGATGCCACGATCACGCTGAAAACAGCTTCCGGAATCATTCTGGGCACGGCCGCCTACATGTCTCCTGAGCAGGCCCGGGGGCAGGCTGTCGATTCCCGCTCCGACATCTTCAGCCTCGGCTCTGTCCTTTACGAAATGCTGTCTGGCCAGCGCGCTTTTTCGGGCAACACCTATGCCGATCTGATTTCCGCCATTCTTCGCCAAGACCCAGCGCCACTGCCTTCAGAGCGAAAGGTTCTTCCCGCCCTTGATCGCATCGTTCGGCGTTGCCTGGAGAAAGCTCCTGCCGAGCGCTTCCAGTCGGCTCGCGATCTGGCGTTTCAGCTCGATTCGCTCGCGTCCCATGTTGCATCGAGCAGCGGCGGTGCGCTGCCTGCTATTCCGCTGGGACCGTTGAACCCTTCTCCGCTCTCGCGAATTTTCCGCTGGATGATGCCGGCGTCGCTGATCCTGGCAGCCGCCATTTTCGCCTGGTGGTTCCGCGGACGGCAACTTCAGGCCGCTCGTCCCCCGGTTGTGCTTTTCGAGCGGTTGACCGATTTCTCGGGGATGGAGGAAAGCCCCGCGATTTCGCCGGACGGCAAATCGGTCGCGTTTGTAGGTGACTCAACGGGCTCGCGCCAAATCTGGATTCGCTTGCTGGCCGGAGGTGTTCCTTTCCAACTGACCCGTGATGCCGTCGATCATTTTTCCCCGCGGTGGTCTCCCGATTCCGCCTCTCTCTTTTATTACACTCCGCCTGTGGAGGGATCGCACCAAGCGACTGTTTGGGAGATTTCCGCTCTCGCCGGAAATCCTCGCCGGTTGACCGCCAGTCTCAGTGATGTTGATCCCAGCCACGATGGAAAGTCGCTGGCGTTTTTTCGTCTCGGAGGCGGCCAAATCGAGCTCGTTCGCACTGATCGGGACGCCTCTCACCCTCAGGTTCTCGCGCAATTCCCGTCAAAAACAGCCTGCCGCCAGCCCCGCTGGTCCCCCGACGATTCCTCCATCGCTTTCATGCTTGCCAATGATCGTTGGTCGGATGATCTTTTTTACGTTTCCGCTACGGGCGGCGTTCCCCGGCGCGTGACCTTCGATACGGCGCTGTTCTCCGGCTTCTCCTGGCTTCCAGGCGGCTCCGGATTCGTGTTCAGCAGTTCCCGTGGTTCCACTATTCTTTACTTGCCCACCATGCACCTGTGGCAAGTTCCGCGGTCGTCTGGTTTCCAGCCGCATTCGAATCACGTTTGACATCTGGAAGTTTCCCGTTGCGTTTGCTCCGGCAGAAAATGTCCAACATGCAGCACGCGTCTCCCACCAGACGGCTCAGGTGCAAACTCCCAGCCTGAGTCCCGATGGACGCCAACTCGTGTACCTCTCCGACACCGGGGGACACGGAAATCTATGGGTCCTGGATCTAGCCTCCCGGCAGAGCCGTCAAATCACCTTTGAGAAAGACCCGGGCCTGATCATGGGTGTGCCAGTCTGGTCGCCAGACGGCTTGCGCATCGCTTACGCGCGCCAGTTCTCGGGTCAAGGCAACAGCACCGTGGCGTATTGGTCGGTCCGTCCGGACGGCAGCGAGAACAGTCAGTTCCTTCCCAAAGCCTCCTGGCTGACCTGGTCACCCGACCGCCGTTGGGTCTACTATGTCGACATGACTGGCCACACGGGGGGCTCTGCTGGGCGCATTTTGAAGATGTCCACCGCAGATTCCACCACGGTTGAAGTGCGCAGAGAGGTTGCGAATGGTCCCGCGATCTCGGCGGATGGTTCCACGCTCTACTACGCCAAGCTCTTAGAGCCCGTAAACGGCTTGTGGGACTATGAAATCCGCGCCGCGCATCCGGACTCGGCGCCCTCGCGTCTACTCGCGGCCATTTCTGGCCATCGCGTTCCCGCTTGGCAAGGTCTTCACCCGTCCTTTCGCCGGACGGCAAGTGGCTGGCGCTCACGTTGAACGACACCTTTGGTACGAATCTTTGGCTTCTGTCCACCACAGGCGGACCCATGCACGCCGTCACCGATTTCGGGGACCGCCGGACGTTCATCGCTCGCCATGTTGCCTGGTCTCCGGACAATAAGTTCATTTTTGCCGCCGTCGGTGAAGGCGACGCCGACATTGTGTTTTTTGACGGCCTGCTCCGGTAAATTTCTGATTCTCAAAACGCGCCCCATCTTCAAAAGGTTCACGGGGAGCTAACAAGAACCCGGCCTACCACGACCGGGCGTTGTTGCCGCCTTCGACCAGAAACACATGAAAGTCCGTCGCCAGAGGCTGCGCACCAACCTGCCGCATCATTGCTGCGATTTGTCCCCGATGATAAGAGGAATGATTGGCGAGATGCTGCATCAGGTGCGCCAGGCTTAGGTGCGTCTTGCGAACGGGGAGCATTTTTCTCAATGCCTCATCTGTAAGGCGATTGACAAACTCGGTCTGCTCTCTTTCGATTTCCACCCACTTCAGCCGAACCGCATCGACGTTGGGAAACGCGTCCGGGCGAAAGAGGGCATCGTGTCGATTCCACAGATCGGCCAAGAATGCCGGGCTCTGGGACGGCTCCTTCCAATAGGCAAGCCATCCCCATTCGCCGCCGATGATGTGTAGCAGGGTGTCTCGTATGGAACGGAAGCTACCGCTCAGATCGCGAGTGAACTGCTCAACACCAAGCGCGCTTGCCGCCTGCAAGACCCGCTGGTTTGCCCAGCGGTCGTATTCGAAGAGCAGTTGAATGTCATCTAGGTTCATGAAAAAGCGGCCCGCAACAATAGTCGTATTTGTTCGTGAAATTTTACCTTGCCTTGTGCGGCTGGGGGAAGCTCGAAGCGGTTCCTAGAGAGTGCCTGGAAAATACACGACCGACAGAATTACGCTGCAAACCGCACGAGGCTTGCTGGACGCCAAAGGCCGGTGTCGCTACACTGTCTCTTCCTACTTGACTGAATTGCGAAAGGACACGCGAGGATCGAGGCGCGGATGCTGAAGTTCTACACGGCCGGTGAATCGCACGGACAAGCGCTTTTCGCATACATTTCCGGGCTTCCTGCGCAACTCCCCATCGATCTGAAGTTCATCAACCAGGAGCTGCACCGCCGCCAGCTTGGTTACGGGCGCGGCGGCCGCCAGAAAATTGAGAAGGATCACGCGGAGGTTTTTGCCGGAGTTCGCCACGGCAAGACCATCGGCGCGCCCATCGCGCTGCGCATCGAGAATCGTGACTGGGCGCACTGGGAGAAAATCCTTCCGGTCGAGCCCGCCGAGGACGATCCCGGCGCTAAGAAACTGATCGCGCCTCGACCCGGCCACGCCGACCTGGCCGGCTCGCTGAAATTCAATTATCACGATGCGCGTTACATCCTCGAACGCGCATCCGCGCGCGAAACTGCGGCGCGAGTAGCCGCAGGCGCATTCGCCAAAATCCTCCTGAAGGAATTCGGAACGGAAATCGCGAGTCACACGATTCAGGTGGGCAACATTCGCCTGGAGCATGCCGTTTCCTGGAAAAAAATTCGCACTGTCAGCGCTGACCTGGATTCGCCGCTGCGCTGCGCCGACGCTGCTCTTCAGGAAAAAATGAAAGAAGAAGTCGATGCGGCGCTCCAAGCGGGCGACACAGTTGGCGGCATTTTCGAAATTGTTGCCCACAATGTTCCTCCCGGTCTCGGCAGCCATGCGCAGTGGGACGAAAAACTGGATGGCCGTCTCGCGCAGGCGCTAATGAGCGTACAGGCAGTGAAAGCCGTCGAAATCGGCGACGGTGTATCCATCGCGGCCTCGCATGGCAGCGATGTGCAGGACGAAATCTCTTACGACAGAGGGACGCACCGTTTTCGCCGCTTCACGAATCGCGCGGGCGGCCTCGAAGGCGGCATCACCAATGGGGAAGACGTTGTGATTCGCGGCTACCTCAAGCCCATTTCCACCTTGCGCAAGCCGCTGCACACTGCCAACTTGGTCAGCAAGGAACCGGTGCAGGCCGCGTATGAACGCTCGGACTGGTGCGTGGTCCCCGCCGGCGCGGTCGCGGGCGAAGCGATGGTTGCTCTTGTGTTAGCCGATGCTTTTCTGCAAAAATTTGGGGGAGACTCGCTCGCCGAAATGCGGCGAAACTTCGACAACTATGTCCGACAAATCGACGAGTTCTAAAGCGCCCGCCTCTGCTGCTGAAACGCCACCGGTGTCTTCTCCGCCGCGCAAAATCTACCCCATCGTAAAATATGGCGATCCGATCCTGGAAAAACCCGGCGCGCCTGTAAAGAGTTTTGACGCGGAACTTGAAGAGCTAGCCGAGGACATGTTCGCTTCTATGTACGCGGCGCAAGGCGTGGGGCTGGCCGCTCCGCAAATCGGAAAAAGCATGCGCTTCGCCGTGGTGGACGTGACCGGCGGGAAGAACCCGGAGGGGAAAATTGTCCTGGCGAATCCCGAGGTAACTCACGCCGAAGGGGAAGTTCGCGAAGAAGAAGGCTGCCTTTCCATTCCCGGCTTCCGCGGTTACGTCATGCGCCCGCAGTTTGTCACGGTCAAAGCGCAAAACGTGAAAGGCGAGCCATTCGAAATTCGCGGCGAAAACCTCCTGGCCCGCGCGTTCTGCCATGAAATCGATCACCTCAATGGAATTCTCTTTCTCCAGCATCTCGGCATGCTGAAGCGCGACATGATTAAGCGCAAAATCAAAAAGCTGCGCAAGCAAGGCGAGTGGTGATTCCGTTTATACCCACCTCAAAGACAGGCTTCGATATTTCTTGTTCGACCTGGCCACCGAGTCGTGTCATCCGGAGCGAAGCGAAGGATCTCAGCGATGAATTCGACTGCGCCTCCCCAAGGAGCGCCAAAACTGCGTATCATTTTCTGCGGCACGCCTCAATTCGCTGTACCTACGCTGAAGCATCTCCTCGCCAAGTTTGATTTCGCGGTTATGGGAGTCATCACGCAGCCCGACCGCCCGCGCGGCCGCGGCCTGCGGTTTTCTGTGTCTCCAGTGAAGGAAGTCGCACTCGCCGCGAATCTTCCCGTGCACCAGCCGGAAAAGATTCGCGCTCCGGAAGTTCAGCTGCTGCTCGAAAGGCTTGCCCCCGACGTCATCGTGATCATCGCGTATGGACAGATTATCCCCTCGCGCCTTCTTTCCATTCCTAAACAAGGCTGGATCAATCTGCACGCTTCGCTTCTCCCCCAATATCGGGGCGCTGCTCCCATCAACTGGGCCGTTGTGAACGGCGAGACGCGCACCGGCCTCACAACCATGCGCATTGATGCGGGCATGGACACTGGCGACACTCTTCTTCAGCGCGAAATGGAAATCGGACCAAACGAGACTGCTCCCGAATTGGCCGCGCGGATGTCCGAAGCTGGTGCACCCCTCATGGAAGAGACGCTGCGCGGCCTCGCTGCCGGCGCGATTGTTCCGCGTTCGCAGAACCATGCCGAAGCCACCGTCGCTCCGATCCTCAAAAAAGAAGACGGTCGCATCGACTGGAATCGCTCTGCGCAGGAAATCTACAACCGCATGCGCGGCTTCGCGCCCTGGCCCGGGGCTTACACCACATTTCGGGGCCAGACCTGCCACCTTTGGTGCGAGCCAGCCTCTCTGGCGGCAGAAGTCCATAGCAATTCTTCCCTAGCCGCCGACTCGGCCCCCGGCACTCTCTTCGGTTCCAGGAGCGACTGGTTCGTTTCCTGCGGCAGCGCAACTCTTTTGCGCCTGCAGTCCGTCAAACTGGAAGGCCACAAACAAATCAGGGCCCCCGAATTCGCCAATGGGGCTCGCGTTAAACCCGGCGAACGCTTCGGACACACCTGATTTGCGCGCGCCAAAACACTAAGGCATACTCGAATTCTTCGTAGTCTTCAGTAATTGACGCGGATTGATTTACTTTGGATCGACCGCAGTATGGGGAGTCCGTTCTTACATGCACATCTCTAAAGCCTCAAAACACTGCGGGCGGATGCGAGCCCGCCACCCGAAATTCCTGCGCGCCGCCGCTGCCTGGTGCCTCGCAGCGCAGCTGGCGTTCCTGCCCGTTGCGACCGCTGGCGGGGATACGCTTGCCTCCGCGGCTACGCCGGCGCCAACACCGGTCTCAGCCAACGATCCCGTCTTAAGAGCCATGCAAACGGAGCTGGCACGAGCTGTCGCCGAATTAGCGAAAAGTGAACAGCCTCCCTACTACCTCGGTTACACCGTCTATGATCAGGATTTCGTCGTGCTGGCCGGCGCTTATGGCAGCGTGTTTGGGAGCAACAACGTGCACCGGCGCTTTGCCGACGTCACCATGCGCGTCGGCTCTCCCGACCTTGATAACACGCACGGGCAAAGCCGCTCAAGCGGCGTTACTTCCGGCACGCTTCCCGTCGGCAACGACTCGGACGCCATCGCCCGCGTTTTGTGGGAACTTACCGACCGCGAATACAAGCGCGCCGTTCCGTCCCTGATGAATGTTCGCACCAACACTGCGGTTCGCGCCGAGGAAGAAGATAAGTCTCCCGATTTTTCCAAGGAGAAGCCCCAAACGCATATCGGCGAAGCCTCCGCCGCGCCCTTTGATCAACCGGCCTGGGAAGGCGAAATCAAACGCCTCTCCGCTGCCTTCCGCAAATATCCCAACGTTTATTTCGCCACCGTAGTTCTGCAGGTCGCGAACTCCAATTCGCGCATGGTTTCGAATGAGGGCACCACGCTTGTTTCGCCCAGTTCCTCCACGCGCCTGGTCATGGAAGCACAAACGCGCGCTGACGACGGCATGGACCTCCTTCGCGTCGAAACTTTTCAAGCCCCAAATACCAAGGGTCTCCCCGCCGAAACCGAACTTATTGCAAAAATCGAAAAAATGGCCGCAGACCTCAGCGATCTTCGCAAAGCTCCGGCGGCGGAACCTTACGACGGCCCCGCGCTTCTCAGCGGCCGCGCCGCGGCCGTATTCTTCCACGAAGTCCTCGGCCACCGCCTCGAAGGCCACCGCCAGCGCGACGAAGAAGAGGGCCAGACCTTCACCAAGAAAATCGGCCAGGAGGTTCTGCCAAAATTTCTCAGCGTGGTTGACGATCCGACCAGTCACGAGATCGCTGGAGTGAAACTCGCCGGCGCCTATGACTATGACAACGAAGGCTCCCCCGCCCAGCACGTGGACGTAATCAAGGATGGCATCCTCAAAAACTTCTTGATGTCGCGAATGCCCATCAAGAATTTCAGCGTTTCGAATGGGCATGGCCGAAATCAACCTGGACTGATGCCAACCGGCCGACAAGGAAATTTAATCGTCACATCCACGCAAACCGTGCCGGACACCCAGATGCGCCAAAAGCTTATCGACGAAGTGAAGAAGCAGGGCAAGCCGTACGGCTTATATTTCGACGACATCCAGGGCGGCTTCACCATCACCACGCGCCAGTTGCCGCAAGCGTTTCAGGTGCTTCCCGTCATGGTGTACAAGGTTTACGCCGACGGCAGGCCTGATGAATTGGTGCGCGGCGTGGACATTGTTGGCACGCCGCTCGCCGCGCTGACCCGCATCCTCACAACCGGCGATCAGCCGCATGTATTTAACGGCGTGTGCGGCGCGGAAAGCGGCCAGGTGCCCGTTGCGGCCGTCGCTCCTTCAATGCTTTTCTCCGAAATGGAAGTGCAAAAGCGCGCGCATCAGCATGAGCGCCCGCCGCTTTTGCCACCTCCCGGTTTCGAAGACAACACGGCGCCTTCAAGAACCGGCTTGCAAACCAAAACCGAGGTGAAGCCATGAGCGCCCTCGGACTTCGCTGCAAATCTGCTTTCCTTCTAGCCCTGACGATCGCGCTGAGCGTTGTATCGCCTCGCGCCGCTTCGAGCGACTCGAAGGCTTCTCCCGACCCGGCGATGGCCGCCGCTCACGCCGCTGCCAAAGGCGATGGCCTGCTCGAAGCCCTGCTTGCCGAACTCGACCGTTCGAAGGCGCAACTCAAAATGGACCAAGTCCAGCCGCCCTATTTCATCGAGTATCGCGTCAACGACGTGGACGACTTCTACGCCGAAGCCGCTTTTGGCGCGCTCCGGGAAGGCCAGCATGGGCACTATCGCGTCCTCCGAGTGGTCGTGCGCATCGGTGATTACAAACAAGACAGCTTCTACGCGCGCGGCGAAGGGGAATCCACCATTCTCCCGCTGGACAATGACCCCATCGCGCTTCGCCATCAAATCTGGCTCGCGACCGACGATGCTTACAAGGCCGCTGGCCAGGCGCTCGCCGAAAAACAAGCCGAACTCAAGCGCTTCAGCGCCGACGCCAATCCCATCGACGATTTCGCCAAATCCGCCCCGCTTATCGCGGTGGAACCCACGGTTTCGCTTAAGCTCGATGAAGCTTCCTGGAAGAAAACGCTGGAGGACGTCACGAATCTTTTCCGCCAGTATCCCGACATACAATCGGTGACCGCGTCCGCGCGCTTCAATGCGATCAACGAATACCTCGTCAATAGCGAAGGAACCGTCACGCGCTGCGGCAAAACGACCTACTCGGTGCAGCTGAACGGCGCGGCACAAGCCGACGACGGCATGCGCCTCAGCCGCAGTCCGGCCTTCGTGGTTGCCCGCATGGAGGAATTGCCTACACACGATGCGCTGGTGGCTGACAGCAAGAACATGCTCGACACTATCGTGGCGCTTCGTCGGGCGCCGATCGTCGAAGAAGAGTATCGCGGCCCCGTTTTGTTTTCCGCGGATGCCGCTGACGACGTCGTCGCCTCTCTCATTGGCCAAAACGTAGTTGGACGCAAGCCCGCGCTCGGCCGTCCGAACCGCACTACCGGTGCTTTTGCCACCAGCTATAAAGCGCGCGTCCTCCCGAATTTTCTTTCCGTAGTTGACGATCCCACGCTGAAGGATTTTCAAGGCAAGAGTCTCGTCGGCAGCTATATGTTCGATAGCGAAGGCGTAAAAGCTCAGCCCGTCAGTACCATCGAAAACGGAACACTTACCAATTACCTCATCGGGCGGCAGCCGCTACGCGACTTCCCTGCCTCGAACGGCCACGGCCGTGCGGCCGCAGGAATGGCTGCAAGCCCAAATCTCGGTGTGCTCTTGTTGAAAAGCTCCGAGGCACAATCCCCCGAAAACTTGAAAAAGAAAGTCATGGAAATGGCCAAGGAACAGGGCAAACCGTACGGCTATCGGGTGGAAACGCTGGGGCAGCCCGGAAATACGCCGCGGCTGCTCTATCGGGTTTACGCAAGCGATGGCCACGAAGAACTCGTGCGGGGCGCCGTGTTCAACGAACTGGACACGCGCGCTCTTCGCACCGCCGTGATTGCGGCGGGCAACGATCCCCTGGTCAGCAATCGCCCGGGTGGTGTGCCTACCACAGTCATCAGCCCCTCGTTGCTGTTTGACGAATTGGAAGTGAAGCGCGCGGACACTAGTAAAGACAAGTTGCCTGACTATCCGGCACCACCGCTGTCCAGGAAATAGTAAACCGATACAGATTGCGCCCTTCTAAGGGCAATTTTTTTTTTGCGCTTTCTATTTTCCGATTTCTATTTTCTAATTTCTTTTCGACATGACCCTCAAAGAACGACTTGAATGGCTCACCCGCATGACGCTTCTCGTGTTCATCCTGGCGTCCGCGGCGTTTCTCAGTGCGATTACGGCCATGCGCATCGCCATTCATGGCCGCGAAGTCACCATGCCTAACCTTGTAGGTAAAAACGTCTCCGAAGCGAGCAAGATGCTGCAATCGCGAGGCCTGGTGTTGCGGGTCGCTGACCGCATCTACAGCGACCAGCCCATTAACGTCGTCCTTCGTCAGACGCCCACAGCAGGCTTGCTCATGAAAGTTTCGCAGCAAGCCCACGTCGTTCTTTCCCTCGGCCAGCGCCAGTTACAGATTCCTTTGCTCGAAGGCAATTCCCTGCGCGCCTCGCGCGTCGAATTGCTCCGCCAGGGCCTGCAAGTCGGCGAAGTATCGGCCGTAACCATGGCGAACCAGCCCGCCGACGCCATTGTGCTCCAGAATCCCAAGCCCGGAGCAGGCGCCGCCACGCCTCGCGTGGATGTGCTCATCTCGCAAGGCCCGAAAGAAGCCTCCTATCTGATGCCGCATCTTGTGGGGTTGAGCGAAGTGGATGCGCAGCGCCGCCTGGATCAGGCGCAAATGCGCCGCAAGGTGAATTATGTTGGGGCGCCCCAGTGGCCCCACGGCTCTGTGATTGACCAGTCGCCCATGGCCGGCGCGAAAGTTCCCGCTTCCGCCACGATCGAACTCACCGTCGCCAATTAGTTTCTGGGTTAAAGAGCGAATTCAACTGGGTTCGGTGCTCCATGACTCTCTCCGGCTACGCTTTCACGGGTCTCACACCGCGCGCTTCTCGTAGCTCGGCGACCCACTTTTCTAAAACGAATTGTTGCGGAGACTCAATTTTGGTGAACACAACTCCCATTCGTGTCCCCTGCCGGGCATGAGCCACCTTGCCCAGAGCCGCAAAGTTCGCTCCGGCATGTTGAATCCTGATCAGGATACGCGCGCCGGGCTGAAGCGGTCTCTGCGTGGTCACGCCGCACCCAAACAAGCTCAGGTCGCAGGTTTGTTCGACAAGCTGCGTCTCCGATTCCACATCCGTCATTTCGACACTGGCTACAAAGGGATAGCGGCGTGCACGTGGACGTTCTGATTGCACAAGAATAATCCTCTCGTTGGACTTGTCGTGTGGCCGCGGGGTTGCCGTACATTTTATATCATGACGAACATATAATTCGAGTCAATCAGCGCATCTCATGCGTGCTCCGTATAAGCCGCTAACGAACTGTGTTATTGGCAAACTTCCTATCCGCCCCTTCCGAAAAAACCATGCAACGAAAAAGCGGCAATAGTCACAACTCGTGGAAGGAGAGCAACGACAAACGACCACTTCGCATACCTGCTCGGGGCCCTCCTTTCGATGCCGCAGGGCCATCGCTTCGCTGCCGCCGGTTTCCGCATGGTCGAGATGGGAACATCGGCCATCGGTCTTTCGCCGTGGCCGCTTACGCTGAGTTGATCAGGGCCCCTTCGGCTTCGACCACGGAGCCAGTGCGTAGCGAACCCGCAAGGACCTGACTGTATTGGAAAAAATGCGTCGCAAGAGTACTCCGGTACTATTGACGCGCGAAGCGAGCCACAAGAAAAATGGCAGGTGAAAGCAGCCCTGCCTTTCATTTCCCCTGAAAAATACAGTTGTGCAGGATCACATTCGTGGACGCTCCCCTTCTGCGCCGCGCAGAAAACCGCATTTCGTTCAAGATGTTCGTCAAGCTGTCGGATCCCGCGACAGGCGCGTTCGAAATTACGTCCACCATTGATGTGAGCTGCCACGGCGCGCGTGTCGTCAGCAAGAACCTTTGGGAAAAGAACCGCGACCTATTTCTCCAACCAATCCGGGGCAACCTCCCCTCGCGCGGACGTGTGGCGCACTGCCAAGCACGCCAGGATGGCTCCTACGAAATAGGGCTCGAACTGTATCCCCGCACCGAGGACTGGACCAGGTCCGGCAAGCTTCCAAGCAAGCCATAACAAAAATTGAAATCGGATCTGTACTCATCGTCTCGAAAGCCTAGGTCGCATTGAAACGTGCCGCAAGGAATGTTTCACAAATCATGCAGAATGCCGGCATTTTCAGACCCGCAGGGCAATCACAAATCGGTGAAAGATCGGGAGGAGCGATGGCCACAGCCGTGTTCGAACCTCAGGAATCGCGCCTGGACAAATATTTCTTTCCGGGTATGGCGCTCCTGATGCTCACAACAGTGTTTTTCGGATTCGCGCTCCTACTTTCTTGCCGGAGTGTTCGCGGCTCCCTTGCCGAACTGGCTGATCCACGTGCACGGCGCAGCATTTACGTTGTGGATTCTACTCCTCGTCACACAAACCCTACTGGTGCCGGCGAATCGCGTCGACTTCCACAAGAAGCTTGGGATTGCCCCGCGTAAGGGTCCCCTTAGGCGAGACCTCCGCGTGGCATGCTTTGCCACCTGGGCGCAGGACCTGGCGCGGACGATTCGCAGTACCTTGGTGCAGGTTCCTGAAAAGAGTGGCCTGTACCTTTTAGGGATTGCCTCGCCTTGTAGCTGCGGCCTAAATTGAGGGATATGTTTGGCCGGCTTGACAGAACAAAAGCAGCTGCGTTCGGAGATCGGGTAAGCCTCGCGGCCAAGCCCTCTCCCCTGGAAGGACCTGCGAGTTATTACGGGCAGTCCGCCGTCATCGACCTGAAGAAGTTGGGAAGGCGCGAATGGTGGCTGTGGCTTTCCGCCCTGACGGTGACCATGCTTTCCGCGGCGGGATTGCTCCTCACTCAATTCTCCCGGCTATTCAGGCAGAAAAATCACTTCTACGAAGTGACCCCCGAGCAGGCGCGCTGGGGCATTTTGTGTTTGCTGCTGCTATTCAATGGCTGGATGCTGTACCGGCAGCGGTCGTTCCGAAAACTGCGCAAAGAAGCCACGGCACCAAGCGCTGGATGCGAGGACAGCGCGGCGCTTTCCGATGATACGGCTGCGATCGACCCGGTGACCGGCTTGTACACGCGCACATCGGCGCTGCTGCACCTGGGAAGAGAAATCGCCCGCGCGAAGAGGCAGAATTCGGCGTTGAGTCTGGCCACGATTCACCTAGAGGATTTGGCGGACTTGACGCAGCGGCATGGCAAGACGGCCGTGGATCAGGCGCTGAAAGAGTTTGCCAGGCGGCTCAGAGAAGTGAGCCGCGGCTCGGACTATGCGGTGCGGCTGGCCAGCGACGACTTCGTGCTGGTGCTGCCCAAGTGCAACGTCGGCGAAGTGACCCAGGTGTTGAATCGCATGGGATCGATGGACCTGGAATGCGCCGGGAAGCGAATTTCGCTTGCGTACACCACGGGCTGGGTGGACTACCAGCCCGGGGACATGCCCTCCGACCTGCTGAAACGCGCGTCGCAGCTTCTGCACTTGTATGGTGACGCGGCGAAAGACAGCTACGCCGCAACGGGAACCTCCAACTAGCCTGGGCTCCTGCAAAGATAACGATTCCCAGATCCTTCAACCAAACGGAAACGCCAACTGCCCCCTTCGCTGCTTGCATGGCGCCAGCGACCGCGTGTGGTGCTGGCCCGAAAGACTGGGCCGTGGCTAGCCGGAGGAAGCCTGCTTGTGGAGCGTGGTACAGAGGGTGAGGGCGGTGTTGGGGTCGACGGCGTTGTCGCCTTCGTCGATTAAGCGGATGATGCCCTGCTTGTCGATGACGATGTTCGCGCGGAGCGCCCACTGATAATCTTCGTTCTCGATGCTGTAGGTCTTCAGGATGCCGTAGGAAGTGAGCATCTTGCGGTTCATATCGCTGAGCAGAAGAAAGCGGAGGCCGTTCTGCTTGGCGAAGGCGGCGTTCGCCGCCGGACTGTCGAGGCTAACGCCGAAGACGGCTGTATCTTCCGTAGGAATGCGGCCGGAAGCAATGCCGGTCTGGACGGCGCGCATTTGTTGGGTACAACCTTCGGAAAATGCGAGCACGTAAACAGCCAGGAAGACGTTCTTTTTGCCGCGGTAGTCACTGAGCCTGACGGTCTTCCACTCGTTGGTGAGAAGAGTGAAATCGGGAGCGGGATCGCCGACTTTGAGAGACATGCGGGCCACATCGCGGGCCCTGTGCACCTGGTGAGCGAGCGGAGGAGCGGCCGCCGCCGCGACGAGAATCAAACCAACGACGAGCGCGCGTTTCATCAAAAGAATTCTTCCCAAGCCTAAGACTCTCCTCAAGGTCGAATGACAGCTAGCCTTTTCCTGAAGACCAAGGAAGAGGACAAATTATTCCCTAAGAAGGGGGGCGTTTACCGCCTTCGCGGGCAATTGCTGCGGGCTTGCGAAACCATCGGCGGAGTGGATTAGGTCTATAATGTGCGGCCTTTGGAAGGCGGAAAAGGGTTGTGTTGTGAGTGGAAAGGAAAACTGACGATGAGAGCAGTGAAAGTGGAGCACGCGCTGTCTCCCAGGGAAAATCGGGTGACTCGGCTTGGTGTTGGTGTGGCCTTGGCAGGGGTGAGCCTGTTGGTGGCGCGGGTCTGGGCCGGGCCAGACGGCGCTTCGACGGGAGCCAAGGCGGAAGGCGAGGCGGATGCGGCCGTGCGAGTCGTACCCAACTACGCGCTTGAAGAACGGTTTCTGCCGGATGCCGTCAACAAGCTGGTGTTTGATCTGGCGGTGACTCCGCACTGGTTCAGTGAATCGGACAAATTCTGGTACAGCTACCAGACCACAGAAGGCACGCGCTACTATGTGGTGGACCCGGCCAAGAGAACCAAGAACCCGCTGTGGGACAACCCCAAAGTAGCCGCCGAACTCTCAAGGCTGACGAACTTCCCGTACGACGCGCAGCACCTTCCGGTCAAGCGCCTGAAACTAGTGGACAGGGACGCGAAGATGCGATTTGAGGTGGAGATTCGCAAGGACGCGGTGGTACCGAACGAACCTAAAAAGGAAAAAAGCCAGGAGGACATCGAGGAACAAGGCAAAGAAGGAGAGATAAAGCAGGGAGAGCAGCAAGGTCAGGGGGCAGCAGGAACCGCCGCAGGAGAAAAACTGGAAGAGACGCGCACGATTTATTTTGAATATGACCTGGCAGCGGGAAAAGTGACGCGGCTGGATAATTTTGAAGCTCCGAAGAAAAAGCCAATGTGGGCCTCCGTATCGCCCGATGAAAGAACCGTTGTGTTCGCGCGGGGACACAACCTCTATGAAATGGACGCGCAGAATTACGCAAAATCCTTGAAAAAACCAGGCGATACAAGCGTGATCGAAACGCAACTGACAACCGACGGCGTGGAAAAATACAGCTACGCGCGAGTGCTGCTGCCCGAACAGGAAGAGCAACTCAAGAAACAAAACAGGGGTGATACCAACAAAGCCGGGCAACGCACACCGTCAGTGACGATTCATTGGTCGAAGGATTCGAGGAAGTTTGCGCTCGAGCGCGAAGACAACCGCAAAGTAGGCGACTACTGGGTGATTCATTCGCTGACGAATCCGCGGCCCATCCTGGAGGCCCGCAGCTATCCGTTGCCTGGCGAGACGAACGTTCCGATTGGAGAAATCAACATCTTTGACGTGGCCGGCAAACAGCGCGTGGTGATGCAACCAAAAGGCTTTGTGGATGAGGTCCTTGCCATTTCCGACGCAGCGCAAACCGAACGCGACCGCGAAGAACTGCGGGAAGAGCAAGAAGAAAACCGGCTCAACCCAGCGCCACTTTCGCGGATAAGCCCGAAGTGGCTGGCGGACACTTCGGACAAGCTCTACTTCACGAGCCGAAGCCGGGATTTCCGGCAAGTGGAAGTGGACGTGGCGGACAGCACCACGGGCAAAGTAGAGAAGCTTTTCCAAGAGCGCTCGAACGTGTGGATGACGCAAAAGCCGCTGCGCCTCGTGGACAACGGTAAGGAGCTTTTGTGGTGGTCCGAACGCGACGGATGGGGCCACTTCTATTTGTATGACGGGCAAGGCAAGCTGAAGAACCACATCACGTCGGGCGAATGCGTGACGGACCAAATCGCTTCGGTGGACAGCAAAACGCGGACACTCTTCTTCACGGCCAACGGACGCGAGACAGGAGAAGATCCCTACTACACACATTTGTACCGTGTTGGCCTAGATGGGAATGGCCTGAAACTCTTGACGCCGGGGAATTTTAGCCACGCGGTGAGCTGGCCGGATTCTGGCAAATATTTCGTGGACACATATTCGCGGGTGGACACGGCGCCGAAGTCAGTCCTGATTGATGGGCAAGGAGCGGCGCTCAATGAACTGGAAACGACGGACGTCTCGCAATTGATTACCGCAGGGTTTAAGTATCCCGAGACGTTCAAAGTGAAAGCCGACGACGGCGTGACGGATCTGTATGGAGTAATTTACAGGCCGTTTGATTTCGATGCGAGCCGAAAATACCCGGTGATTGAGTTTGTGTATCCAGGGCCGCAAGTGGAGCAAGTGACCAAGGCCTTTTCGCCGAAGAGCCCCAACGTGCCGCTGGCCCAACTGGGGTTTATCGTCGTCGAGGTGGGCAATCGGGGCGGAAGTCCGCAACGGGACAAGTGGTACGACAGCTACGGGTACGGAAATTTGCGGGATTACGGCTTGGCGGACAAGAAGGCGGCCTTGGAGCGCCTGGCGGCGACGCATCCTTACATGGATTTGAGCCGCGTGGGGATGTGGGGGCACTCTGGTGGAGGATTCATGACCGCGGCGGCGATGCTGCAGTATCCGGATTTCTACAAGGCGGGATGGTCGGAATCGGGGAACCACGACAACAACGTGTACAACAACACGTGGAGTGAGAAATACCACGGCGTACGTGAAGAAACGCAAAAAGACGGGACCGAGAAGTTCTTCTACGAGATTGATAAGAACTCGGAAATTGCCAAAAACCTAAAGGGACACTTGATGCTCACGACGGGAGACCTGGACGACAACGTGAGCATGGTCAACACCATGCGACTGGCGGACACACTGATAAAAGCAAACAAGCGCTTCGAGATGTTGATTTTTCCCGGTATGCGGCACAGCTACATGCCAATCAACAGCTATGTGATTGTGGCGCGGGGAGACTTCTTCAGCAAATGGCTGCTAGGGAGCTCCGACACCGGGGCGGATGTCATCGAACTCCAGAGAGAAAAGCAGGCGACGCCAAGCAAGAAACTCAAGGAGTAGGTGGAAACAACCGGAGGTCCAAGGCAACCTTTGGGGGCCCGCAACGGCATCAGAAGAAATGGGATAGGAGGCGGGGACTATCCGGCTATTGTCAAAAGATATGGCCCACCTGTCCTTTCGTTCAGGTATAATTGGATAGTTAAACTGGGAGTTTTGCAGTCACGAAGGGTCTTCGCGGTCAGTTGTGGGGTTATTCTAGAATCGCAAGAGAGGTGTGGAGTGCGCATTCCTTTTTCCGGCGTTAGCGCGAAGTGGCTGACCGTGGGAGCGTTGGCCGCAGGACTATTCGTGCTGAGCGCCGCACCCAGCCGGGCACAGTGGCCGCACAAGAAGAAAAAGATCAACAAATCCACCAGTGCGGACAACACCGCGGAGCCGGACAAGATTCTCTACCACAAGGCGATGGACGACATCAAGCACGGCCGGCATGAGGTGGGCCGGCTGAGCCTGCAAACGCTGATCAATACCTACCCGGACAGCGAGTACCTGGCGAAGGCGAAACTAGCGATTGCGGATTCGTATTACAAAGAGGGCGGCACGGCGAATACGACCCAGGCCATTCAAGCGTACCAGGATTTTGGCGTGTTCTTCCCGATGCTGCCCGAAGCAGCCTATGCCCAACTGCAAGTGGCGATGGCGCACTTCCGGCAGATGGAAAAGCCGGACCGCGATCGGACCCAGGCGCGCGAAGCCGAGGACGCATTTCAGACATTTCTGCAAAAGTATCCGAACGATCCGCTGGCAGACAAAGCAGCGCAGCACTTGCGCGAAGTGCAGGAAGTATTGGCGGAAGGGGATTTCCGGATTGGCTATTTTTATTACACCACGCGAGGCGACAAACGGGCGGCAGCTTCCAGGCTGGCTACCCTGGTAAACCGCTATCCGCTGTACAGCAGGGCGGACCGCGCTCTGTGGATGCTGGGAAACATCTGGGAAGGCACGGAGAAGAAGGAGCTGGCCGCACCGTATTACGCCCGACTTGTACGAGAGTACCCGCTGTCGCCGCTCGTTCCGCAAGCGAAAGACAAGTTGAAAGCGCTAAAGGCGCCCATACCCCAGGCGGACCCCAAGGCCGTGGCTTGGATGACCGCGGAGAAAAATGCGCCTCGGCAGCATCAATCGCTGATCGGCAAGCCCTTGAGGCTAGTGGAAACAAAGCCGAAGGCGGAGTTGTACACCGCAGCGAGGACGGGCGCGCCGACCATGAGCCCCGAGTCAAGCAACGAGGAAGGGATAGACATCCTGTCCGGAGGAAGCCAGCCGCGAATTGGCGGCTCCGGGACATCCATTGTGGCGACGGTGGCTGCCGGAGGCACAGGGGGAACGCCGAGCGGCGCGGAAAACGTAACGCCGCCTGCAGATGGAACGGAAGCAAAGCCAGACGCCCAAAAGCCGGATCCGGCGACTCCCCCGACAGCCAATGACGGTGCGGCTGCGGGAGGTAGCGAGACCGCGCAAAGGACGGATGGAGCCGCAGACGCAACCGCCAAGGACGATGGCGGGGCTGCTGCGACTGGCCCATCCACCGATACAACAAAGCCGAACGCCGCAGCCCAGGGCGGGCCTTCAGAGAATGCCCAAACGGACAAAAAAGACGGCAAGAAAGAGTCCAGCAGCAAGAAAAAGAAGGGCTTGAAAAAAATCATCCCGTGGTAGCACTCTCCATCTGCCATTAACAATCGTTGAACGAGGGGTGCGCGGACCAGCACCCGGTGGTTTTCGAGTGTGGTGTAGGGTACGTCCGGGAATAGTGTGCAATTGGGCAGTATTGATTTGCGACACAATCCAACCGCGGGGTGATTGACGCGCACGCCCGCGAATGCTCCAATAAAATGAAAGCAGGGCACCCGTTTGGCTGAGGTGCAGCCGGAGGGCCTTGCGCGGTGGAGTATCGCCGGAGGGTGTGTAGTGCCGAAGATTCTGGTTGCGGACGACAACAGCAACATCCAGAAGATGGTCGGTCTTGCACTGAAAGATCAGGGCATTGACGTGGTCGCCGTTGGAAACGGCGAAGCGGCCGTGCGCAAGATCGCGGATGTGCGGCCGGACCTAGTGCTCGCCGACGTATTCATGCCCGTCAGAAACGGCTATGAAGTCTGCCAGTTTGTGAAGATGGATTCCGCACTGTCGCATATCCCGGTGATTCTGCTGGTGGGAGCGTTCGACCCTCTGGATGAGCAGGAAGCGCAGAGAGTGGGCGCGGACGGCGTTTTGAAGAAGCCGTTTATTCCGCCGGACCCCTTGATCTCCATGGTGAAGTCCGCGTTGCAACGTTCTGGATCTGTACCGAGCCAAACGAGCTCGCCGGCTGATAAATTTGACGAGCCAGCGCAATTCGGCGCCAAGGAAATGCTGAGTCCGGCGAACCACAGCGTGCCGAAGGTGGCAGCAACACCGGTACCGGAATTCAACCTAGGAAGTAGTCCGGAGTTCGCGAACGAGAGCTTTGTGGAAGACGTGCCTCCGCGCCCGGAACCGCTACAGATTGATTCCGGCTCGCAGCCGGTGGCGTTCGGCAGCCTGCTTGAAACGCCTGGCGAAACGACTGGAACGACAGAGGACGATTCGAGTTTTACCACCGCGAGCTCGCCGGAATTTGCGATGGAGCACGATTGGCGCGACCGCGACGAAGAAGAAACGAACGCAGAAGAGCAAGAAGAGGAGCCGGCAGCGTGGCGGCCCGAAGGTACTGCAGACCAAGAAGGGGCTCCCGCCGCTAAGACGAAGAAGTCCAAAGGCAATGCCAACGATTGGCGCGTGGGCGGATTTGAACAGATTGCGGCCGGCAAGTCGCGAAGCATGGGATGGGAGCCGGAGGACGAAACACCGGCACCGGCGCCCGTGGAAACTGTCGCGCCAGCGGCAAGGAGTCGCGTCCCGGAAAAACCGACCCCTCCTCGTGCCCCTGTCCAACCGGTCCAAGAAGTTGCACCGCCGGTTCCAAGCAAGCCGTTTGTAGCGGAAACCTGGACGCCGCCTGCCGCGCCTGTGTCGCCTCCGGCCGCAAGCGGAGCACGCGTGACGCAGACGGCGACAGCGGTTGTTGATGACCACAAAGGGAAAACAGACAGCGAAGCGAAGCAAGCGGCCGAGAAGAAGGATGGCAAGGATTCGTGGTTTTCCGTTTCGTCCAGTCCATGGGAAAGTGAGATTCAGAAGGCCAGCCAGTTGGCTTCCACGTGGGACGCGCCGACGGTTCCGGCACCGAAGAACGGAAACGAAAAGGCAAGCCACGCAAGCCAGGAAACAAAGGCGGTAATTGAAGAAGCGGCGCTTCCACCGGCAACTGTCGAGGCGATTCGAGAAGAAGCCGCGCAGGTCGCAGAAGACGCCACATTCATCCTGGAGACGCCTGAGACCGCATCGTCCGCGGGAGGCAGCTTCTACGCGCAGGAAGAAGACGGAGTGTTGGAACCGAACAGCCCACCAGCACTGGCACCAGCACCGGCGACGTCACCGGCGCCCAACATGGATGACCTCGTCGCAAAAGTTCTCGCTAAGATGAATCCAGATGTGCTGCAAGCCGTGACCCGCGAGATCCTGAAGCCGGTCGTGGAAGCGATGGTCAAGGAAGAGCTGAAGTCCAAGAAATCGTAATTCCCTGCCCTGTTTTGAATTTCGCGGATCGTTCTTAACGCAAACCATCAAATGGAAATCTAGGGATCACCACTCTCGCAAACGGCGTCCCTATTTTGCCGTGGCAAGGCGAATTTGACGCGGCTGGTTTTTGCCCCGTATAGTCAAAGATTATTCTGAACGATTTAATTCGAGCATTGGGCAGCAAGACAGGTGTCCGCGGCCGAATGGAGAAACGCAGCGAATGGCTCGGGAGATCGCAAAAGCATACGAACCGCAGCGGATAGAGCCGCGTTGGGCCAAATTCTGGGTGAAAGAGGCGCTGTTCGAGGCCGACCCCCACGCGCCGGGGCCCGTGTTTTCCATCGTCATTCCCCCGCCAAACGTAACCGGTTCGCTGCACATCGGGCACATGCTGGAGCATACGGAAATCGACATTCTGACGCGCTGGCACCGCATGCGCGGATACAACACGCTGTTTCTCCCGGGAACGGACCATGCCGGAATTTCGACGCAACGCGTGGTGGTGAAATACCTCGCGGACCAGGGGATTGATTACCAGAAGCTGGGACGCGACGAATTTGAGAAGCAGGTTTGGAAGTGGAAGGAAGAAGCTGGCGGGCAAATTACGGAGCAGATGAAGGGGATCGGGGAAAGCTGCGACTGGTCTCGAGAGAAGTTTACGCTGTCGCCGGAAATGTCTCGAAAGGTCCGCGAAGTCTTCGTACGGCTCTATAAAGAGGGATTGATCTACCGGGCAACGCGGCTGGTGAACTGGTGCCCAGACTGTCTAACGGTGCTGAGCGACCTGGAAGTCGTGCACGAAGAGCGGCAAGGACATTTGTGGTACATCAAGTATCCGGTAGTCGGGACAAAGGAGTTCTTGACGGTGGCGACTACCCGGCCGGAAACGATGCTCGGAGATACAGCCGTGGCCGTGCATCCGGAAGACGAACGGTACAGGCACCTGATGGGCAAGAAGGCCGTGCTGCCGCTGATGAACCGCGAAATTCCCATCATCGCCGATAAACTGGTGGATCGCGAATTCGGGACAGGCGCGCTGAAGGTTACGCCCGCGCACGACCCAAACGATTTTGAACTCGGAAAAAGACATAACCTCGCAGAAATCGATGTGATGACCGACGGCGCGCACATGAACGCCAACGCCGGCGCGTATGCCGGTATGGATCGATTCGCAGCGCGGAAGAAGATTGTGGAAGACCTAAAGGCGCAGGGGCTGCTCGAAAAGATTAGCGATCACACCAACGCGATTAGTCTTTGCGAACGCAGCAAGACGGCGGTAGAGCCGCGCATTTCGACGCAATGGTTTTGCAAAATGAAAGGCCTTGCCGCACCCGCTATCAAAGCCGTGGAGGAATACGCGCCGGGCAAGGAAAACACCATTTACATCATCCCCGAGAATCGTCGTACCGAGTATCTCAACTGGATGTACAACATCCGCGACTGGACGATCTCGCGGCAACTTTGGTGGGGACACCGCATCCCCGCGTGGTATTGCAAGGAAAACAGGCACATCACCGTGGCGCGCAAGACGCCGGCGCAGTGTGCGACGTGTGGCTCTTCGAACCTGGAGCAGGATCCCGACGTCTTGGACACGTGGTTCAGTTCCCAATTGTGGCCATTTTCGACCTTGGGCTGGCCGGAAGAGACGGCGGACTTTAAGAAGTACTATCCGACGACTTTGATGGTCACCGGATACGACATCCTGTTTTTCTGGGTGGCTCGGATGATCATGATGGGACTGCATTTTACCGGAAGAGCTCCCTTCCGCACGGTGTACTTGCATTCTCTCGTGCGCACTGGTAGCGGCGAAAAAATGTCGAAGTCCAAAGGGACCGGGCTCGACCCCGTGGCGTTGAACCAGCAGTACGGCACCGACGCGATGCGGTTCTGCCTGGCGTCCATGGCCGCGCCGGGAACGGATATCATCCTGTCGGACGACAAGCTGGCTAGCTCGCGAAATTTTGCCAACAAGATTTGGAATGCCGCGCGATTCTTGTTCGTAAATCTGGACAAGTTTGAACAGGGCGGTGCAAAGCTAGAGGATTTGGCAGCACCCGGGGTGCGGGCAAAGGCACCTTATGCAGCCGGCGGTAAAGTCCCGCTGGTGGATTCGTGGCTTTTCGCGAGACTGACCTCGACGATCGACATGGTGAATGACGCCCTGGCGAACTACCGGTTCCACGAAGCCGCGCAAGGGGTTTACCAGTTCTTCTGGGGCGACTTCTGCGACTGGTACATCGAGTGGGTCAAGCCGGAATTGCAGAGCGCCGACCGCGAGCGCGCGACGGTGGCCTGGAAAAACCTGTTCGCCGCCTTCGATGCCGCTTTGCGTCTTCTGCATCCTTTCATGCCCTTCTTAACGGAAGAGTTGTGGCATCAGTTGCCGCAGGCAGCGGGGGCAAAATCCATTGCCCTGGACCGTTTTCCGGAGGCTCAAGCACGTTGGAAGAACTCAACAGCCACTGACGAGCTGGCTCTAATCCAAGAGGTAGTGACAAAGTTGAGAGCCATGCGGGCTGAAAAGAGACAAGATGCCAAGAAGAAGCTGCCTGCAGAGCTTTCCTCCAGTAATCCAGCTCTCAGAAAGCTCCTCGAAGACAACTCTCAAGTCGTGCAGCGGCTTGCAGTCTTGTCGAGTTTCGAGGTCTTTTCCGAAGGTCTCAAAGGAACCGGCATGATCGTGCAAACCGCGATCTATGATCTGCGGATTCCATTTGAGGCGATCATCGATCCGTTAGCCGAAATTGCTCGACTCAAAAGGGAGATCGAGCGGTTAGAAAAAGACATTCAGTCGAAGAAGGCTCGACTCGACGATGAAGACTTCACCAGGAAGGCGCCTGAAAACGTCGTGAAAAACATGGGTATCACCTTGGTGGAGAGACAGCTAGAGCAAAAGAAACTGAAAGCGCAGCTCGAGCAACTAGAGGGTAGCCAAGCTGTAGGCCATTAATTCCCGTGAACTGGCATTCCGAAGAAATCCAGAAGATCGTTCGAAACGCTCTGGCCGAAGATATCGGAGCGGGGGACGCCAGCACGGCGGCAACCACACCGCCTAACGCGGTGGCGCGGGCACACATTCTGGCCCGGCAGACCCTTGTTTGCGCCGGATTGCCTCTGGCAGAAGAAGTCTTTCGCGCGCTCGACCCGGAGATGGAAGTCGCCTCCCTGCGCGCGGACGGTTCCTTTGTAGAGCCCGGCACCGAACTGGTCGAAATACGCGGCAACCCGGCGGCGATCTTGACAGGCGAACGAACGGCTCTGAATTTTCTCTCGCATCTTTGTGGGATCGCAACATACACGCGAAGGTTCGTAGAACAACTCGCGACGACGAAGACGCGGATTCGCGATACGAGGAAGACCACTCCGGGCTTGCGCGTACTGGAAAAATACGCTGTGAAAATGGGCGGGGGGACGAATCACCGCTTCGGACTCTACGACGCCATTCTGCTGAAAGAAAACCACATGGCCCTCGCGGGAGGAATCAAGGCAGCGCTGGACAGAGCGCATACGTACGTGGCTCCGAAAGCACCGACGCCCCGGACGGCGAGCGCCTACGATGCTGCCGGATTGGATCCGGAGGTCGTGGGACCGCCTCCCTTGACCGTGCAGATTGAAGTGCGCAACGAGCGCGAACTGATCGAAGCGCTCGGGGCCGGCGCCGAGGCCGTGCTACTGGACAACATGACGCCCGAACGCGCCGCGGAGTGCGTGAAAATCGCCCGTGGCATGCGACCGGATTGTGTGATTGAAATCTCCGGTGGAATCACTCTTGAAAATGCACACGCCTACGCGAAAGCCGGTGCGGATTTTCTTTCTTCGGGGATGCTGACGCACTCGGCCCCCGCCTCAAACCTAAGCCTGCTTGTAGATGGCCTCGAGGACACGTAAGCTTAGGCGCGAAGATAATCCCCATGCATCCAGAAACCTTGCCGGGAACGACCGACCGGAGAGTAGCAGGGCTGCTGAGGCTGTTGGCGGACAACGCCACCATCGTCATCAGCGGAGCGCGCATCGCGCGCGAAATCGGCGTGTCGCGCTCGACGGTGTGGCGATGGGTCGAACGTTTGCGCGAACTGGGCGTTAAGGTAAAGGGCCAGGCCGCCACGGGGTATTTCCTCGAGAAAGTTCCCGACGTTTTGACTCCCCACGACCTTAAGCGGCAATTGAAAGGGACTCTGTTTGGAAAACGCATCTATCATTTTTTCAAGACGGATTCGACAAATCGCGTGGCGCTCGAATTGGGGCACGGGGGAGAACCGGAGGGCGCGGTCGTTCTTGCAGAGGAGCAAACCGCAGGGCGAGGCCGCGCGGGACGTACCTGGCATTCGGAACGCGCTGCTGGGATTTACTTGACACTGCTGCTCCGGCCAAAGCTGGCGCCGGTGCAGGCTCCGCTGCTGACGATGATGGCTGGACTCTCGGCTCACACTGCGGTCGAAGCGGTTACCGGCCTGGCAGTCGATTTGAAGTGGCCGAATGATTTGATCATCCGCGGAAAAAAAGCGGGCGGCATCCTGACGGAAATGCATGCGGAGCCGGGAATGGTGCGTTTTGTCGTCTTGGGAATCGGGTTGAACGTGAATCAAGAGAGATTCCCCGGCGAGCTTGTCGGCCTCGCCACTTCCCTACGCCAGGAAACCGGCAAGACCCAATCGCGTATGGAATTGCTGGTGCGGTTGCTGCGCGAATTCGAGGGCGACTACAATCGGTTTTTGCGCGAAGGAATCTCCAGCGTGATTCAGCGCTTCGAGGTGGTTTCCAGCTACGCGCATGGAAAGAAGGTTCGCGTGACCAACGGCACGGAGAGCTATGTGGGCACGACCGCGGGATTGGGGCCGGAAGGCCTGCTCCAAGTGGAGCGCGAGGACGGGCGCGTGGTAACGGTGATTGCCGGGGACGTCGCTGAGGCTCGCTAGATGCTGCTGACCATTGACGTCGGAAACACGAACACCGTGCTGGGGGTGTTTCGCGGGACAGAGCTGATTGCCAATTGGCGGCTGACCACAGCGCGCGAGCAGACCGTTGATGAATACGGCGTGCTGACCCGGAATTTGTTCACGTTGGCGGGACTCGACCGGAACGACATCACCGGAGTGATCATCAGCTCCGTGGTGCCGCCGGTGAATTGGACGCTGGGAGAGATGTCGCGCGTGTACTTAGCGAAGCAAGCGCTGTTCGTAGAAATGGGTGTTAAGACCGGGATGGCCGTGCTCGTGGACAACCCTTCCGAAGTAGGGGCCGACCGCATCGTGAACGGCGTGGCTGCGTTTCATTTGTACGGCGGGCCGTGCATCGTGGTGGATTTCGGAACGGCGATCACATTTGATGTGATTTCCGCTAAGGGTGAATACTTAGGTGGCGTGATCGCGCCGGGTCTCGGAATTTCGTCCGAAGCCTTGTTTGCGCGAACGGCAAAACTGCCTCGCGTAGAAATCAAGGATCCGGGAAGGGTGATTGGGACGAATACCATCAGCAACATGCAAGCGGGGTTGTACTATGGGGCGGTTGACACGGTGGACGGAATGCTCGCGCGCATGAAAAAGGAACTCGGCGAAGGCGCCAAAGTGGTGGCGACGGGAGGCCAGGCGAAACTCGTGGCAAAAGGGTCGAAGCACATCGAATACACGGACGAGTTTCTGACGCTGACGGGACTGCGCTTGATCTGGGAAAAAAATCAGCCCGCGGATCAAGGGAAAAGTGTGGCCGTAGATGCCCAGGGAGCACGGAGCGCGGTTCCTGCAAAGAAACCTCAGCGCTAGTGCTCTCGCTTTTATAGTGGCGGCTCTTTTTTAGGCTGAGGCTTCTTGCCGAAGCCAGACCCATGCTTTCATCCGATCAGGCAAATCACTTGTCACACGCTGTCATGCCGGGCGAGCGAAGCATCTCAGCATAAAAGAATGGCTTGATCCCTGGCGCTTCTGGTATCGAGGTTATTTCAACGCTTTCGCTCAACAAAATGGACGGCTGGAACTATTTCAATTACTTCACGGAAATCGAAGAATATTTTTGGAAGAAGCGGGGAGCGCATCTGCTGGTGTCGCCGCTCGATTGGGCAATCATGGAAGCCTGGCAGAAGGCGGGTGTGCCGCTCGAAGCGGTGCTGAAAGGAATCGATCGAGCCTTCGAAAGCTACGGACGCTCGCGGCGCGGCGCCGGGAAACCGATGAAAAGCCTGGCGTATTGCAGCGACGCCGTGTTGGAAGCAGCGGAAGAACAATTGGAAACCGCGGCCGGGAAAGCGCCGGCTTCGAAACGAGAGCGACAGAAAGAGGTGTTCTCGCGCGAAGAGTTAAAAAGATATTTTGAACGGAACGTGGCGCAACTTAGGCAAGCGGCAAACAAGAATCAAGGAGTTCAACAGCCGGTGGCAGCGAGGCTCATAGAAACTGCGAAATCGCTTGATTCGTATAGCGAATTGCTTGAGAGCCGAGCGACCCTCGATTTGGAAGATTTGGAGCGGCGGCTGACGGTTTTGGACGAGAAGGTACAGGTAACGCTCACGAGCCATGCACCTGAAGAGTTGATGTTGAGGATCCGCCGCGAACTCGACGGGCAATGGGCCATGTATCGCCGAAAAATGAAAGCCGAACAACTGGCACTCATCGAAAAGCAGTACGTCCAGAAACGCTTGCTCGAAGAGTTCGGTCTGCCGCGGCTGAGCCTTTTTTACTTGGCGTAGGCCAGCGCTGGCGGATTACTGGCCTCGTCACTAAATAGCTTTTTCTGCATGAACGACACCATTGCAGACAGGACGATGTGATGGCTGATGAGTGGAGATTATCAATCGAGAAGCTGGTGTACGGAGGCGACGGTTTGGCGCACGCCGACGGCAACACCATCTTTGTCCCGTATGTTCTGCCCGGAGAAGAAGTGCGCGCGGCCACGAAATCGAAGAAACAAAAACTGCTTTGGGCCGAGCTGCTTGAAGTTACTTCACCCGCCAAAGAACGCAGCAAACCAAGGTGCCCGCATTTCCAGAGATGCGGCGGATGCCATTACCAGCATATTTCTCCCGCGGAACAATTGAGGCTAAAGAAGGAGATCCTTCGCGAGACGCTTTCACGACTCGGGGGAATCTCCTGGGACGGACTGATTGCGGAGCATTCGGCGGAACCGTATGGTTACCGGAACCGCGCCCAGTGGGCGGTGCGCGAAGGCATGCCGCGGGCGCTCGGATATTTTCTGCCGGAAAGCTCAATCATTCTGCCGATTGATGAATGTCCGGTGCTTTCTCCTCTGCTCGTGCAGACATTCTTGAAATTGCAGGACATGACTCGCTCGGGCACGTTGCCCGCAGGAGTTCGGGAGATTGAAGCGTTCGCGGATTCGGCGGATAAGAAAACCGCGCTCAACGTAGCGTTTGACAAGTTCCCAAAGCCAGCCGAGGAACTCACGACCGTTTTTCGCAACGCGCTTCCACAAATTGAGAGTTTGCTGCTGCTCGATCAGAAGAAAAACAAATTTGAATTGAGCGGGCCGGGTTACCTCACACAACAAGCGAGCGGGCATCAATACCGCGTCAGCCATCTCTCCTTTTTTCAAGTGAATCGGTTTTTGATCGAGGACTTGCTCAAGACCGTTGTGGCAAATGCCCGTGGCGAGGTGGCGTTGGATTTATACGCAGGAGTGGGATTCTTTACACTTCCGTTGGCGAAGAGTTTTGCGAAAGTCATGAGCGTAGATGCGAACTTGGCGGCCACAAGAGATTTGCTTGCCAATGCGGAACTGGCAAAAGTCGCCGTGGCATCGCAAAACCAACAGGCGGAGGAGTTCTTAAAGCATACCAGCGAGAAACCAGAGTTTGTGGTCCTGGACCCTCCGCGCGCGGGGCTAGGCGCGCGTGCAGCGAAAGACCTCGCGGAGCTTGGTGCGAACGAGATTGTTTATCTCTCTTGCGATCCATCCACATTGGCTCGTGATTTGGCGGTCTTGACAAATTCGGTGCGAAAGCCGAAAGAGATAGACGCGCCGGTCAGTCGCTACGAAATCACTGAAATGCATTTGTTCGATCTGTTTCCCCAAACGTTTCACATCGAGACGCTGGTGAGGTTGCGAAGAGCATCATGAAGCTGGTGCCCGTCACGTCAGTCTTTTCCTCTCGGCTTTTTTCCTCAGTGCGCTCCTGCTCATTGTTGCGGGACTTGCACTCGCAAGAACGGAGTCTCTTCCCTGCGGCCGCTATTTCCCTTTTGAGCTGGGCACGGCTCGGCTTTCTTGCAGCTTGCATCGTAGAACAGCCACGGCTGGCCCATCATGTCGCATCCCTCCTAGAACCAGGAAGCCTCTCCTTGCAAACGCCTTTGCGATGGCATGGACACCTCGGCGACGAACCCGCAATGCTCCCCGGGGGCTGCCGCTTGGAAATCGATTTGTCCGGAGTCGCGTTTGAGGGCGCGAATATTCCTGTCGAAGTTGCATTGCGTGTGAGCTTCACGAGACATCCGGAGGATGCGCTGCTTCGTTGCTTGCCCCGGCGGCAAAAGCAGCGTCAATGCTGGCGAAGATACCAAATCAAAACCAGAACGCTGAGAAGCAATAAGAAACCGAGAGCCGCTTGCCATTCATGATTTTTTTTGTATTGCCCCCACGAAAAGGAGCCGGCGGGCGCCGCGGTTAACTTCGCGGGCCGCAAACGCGGGAAAAAGAGAGGAACGGCGTCAGCGTACTCTTCAAACGGGGTGCCATGGCGCAAGTGCAATTCCTTTTCCTCTCTCTGCATCACGATCCAATAGAAAACCGCGAAGTAGAGAAGAAGGAGAAAGGCAGAGGCCCACGAACGCATGGCGATAGCCGCGCCTAGAGCCAGGACCACACTCCCGAGGTAAAGCGGATTGCGTGTGTAAGCATACGGACCCGTGACGGTAAGAACTTCCTGCTTGTGCAAATACCCAGCCGCGCAGGCGCGGATGAAAAGGCCAAGCGCACCAACGAGGCCTCCGAGCAAGATGCTGCGCGGTGCGGGACGGGAAAACCAAAGCACGGCAGCAGTCATCGGATAACCGAGGCGAACACGCCAGCGCATGAAGAAGGCGCCGCGAACGCTCATCGGCGCCCCTCAACTTGCTTGTGGACGGCGTCGAAAACCATGGCGACTTCCAATTCGAGCAAAGAAGGATCGGGCTGATGTCTCCGCTGGTAAGTCGTCACCGCATTGTGGTCACGCAGAACGATGTCCTTCACGGAATCGCAAGCAAGCCGATAGGGACCGTTGCGAGCAGGGTCTGTCGGCCCAAAAAGCGCAATCACGGGAGTTCCCAAGGCCACTGCGAGGTGCAAGGGTCCGGTGTCACCAGCAACGACGCAAACCGCATTGCGCAGCAAAACCATGAGCTGATGAAGTGAGCTGTTGCACGCGACGGGAGCGGCGTCGCCGCTGGCGGCTTTCACGGCTGCAATACACTCCTCGTCGCCTGGGCCCTGATTTAGGACGCAGCGCAGCCCAAGGTTCGCATAAACTTGCTGGCAGAGCGCGCCGTAACGCTCCGGTGGCCAGCATTTCGAGCGCCATCCGCCTGCAGGGCTCAGCACGATATAGCGGTCAATTCCAAAACGACGCAAGAGCTCTAACGCAGAGGCCTCTTGCAGCAGAGGCACGGAGAGGCGGAAGGGTCCAACACCGTTTCGTGCGCCCACGCGCTCGGAAAGCTTGCCATTCTGTTGGGCGATGTGAGCCGGTGCGCAACGGACGCGGTCCGTGTAAAGCAGTGGCACGCCGAACTCGCGAACCGAATACCAAGAGAACCCGATGCGGCGCGGCACACCCCCAAGAAATGGAAGCGCCGCAGACTTCCAGAGTCCTTGATAATCGATTGCCGCGGTGAATCGACTCTTTCGGATGCGGCCGAGAACGTCGCGGACTGAAGCAAAAGAGCGCGTCTCAACCCCCCAAATCTCTGTGGAGAGTTCGCTGCTTTCGACCAAGGCTTTCCAGCGAGGATGTGCAAGCCACACAATTTCCGCTTTGGGAAAAGACTCCCGAATTGAAGCCACCGCGGGAAAAGTATGGACGATATCTCCGAGGGAACCGAGCCGAACGACGAGGAAGCGCGGCTCACTCATGCGCTGCCTTGCGGACCGAGTCGAAAAGGGTTGCTGTCGAGTGATCCTTCGGGTCGCCAACAATGGCCACGCGAATCGCGAGCCGCGCTGCGGTTGCGCGCTCCGGAACTGTTTCCAGGGAATAGTCGGTGCCCTTCGCGTGAACGTCTGGCCGCAACTCTTCGAGAAGCGCTTCCACGGTGGGCTCGGAAAAAAGCACAACGTAATCCACGGAGCGAAGAGCGGCCACCAGGAGAGCTCGCGCGTTCTCATCGAGCACCGGACGCCCAGGCCCCTTCAGCTTGCGAACGCTGGCATCGTCGTTGACGCCCACAACCAGGAGGTCGCCCTCGCGCCGCGCGCCTTCAAGATAACGCGCGTGGCCCACGTGCAACATATCAAAGCAGCCGTTGGCGAAAACGATTTTTTCGCCGCGGCGCTTGTGCTCCGTGAGTCTGCCCTGCAGCGCTTCACGAGGAACGATTTTGCTTCGAGCTTCTCGCATGACTCAGGAAGCAGCTCCGGAAATCTCGCCGCGGATGGCATCAAGAAGCTCCTGACGGGAAACGGTTGCAGTGCCGCGCTTCATGACCACCAGACCGCCGGCGATGTTGGCGATTTCTGCGGCCTCCGGAGCCGCTGCGCCGCAGGCAAGAGCCAACGTGTAAGCGGCTAGGACGGTGTCCCCTGCGCCGGTGACGTCCACCGCCTGGTCCGACCCGTGCACGGGGATGTGAGTGTGGCGGTCGCCTGGTTCAAACAAAGCCATGCCGTGACGGCCACGAGTCACCAAGAGGGCCTGCAATTTCATGAATGAAAGTGTTGCCCGCCCTGCCCGCGCAAGTTCCGTAGTATCAGCCCCGATGGTCGTGTGATGCTCGGCCTCTAGCTCGGCCTCATTCGGAGTGGCAGACGTTACACCCGATTTTGCATAGCGGTGCAGCCCATAGCGAGCGTCAAGTGTGACGGGCACGGGCTTCCTGAGCTTCCTGGTGACCTCGCGGACAAGCTCAGGAGTGGCAACGCCGAAACCATAGTCCGAGACGGCCCAGGCGTCAGCATTGCGCAGGCTCGCCAAAAGCTTTTGATAAATCTTCTTGAGAGCGCCCTCAGGCAGTGGCGCTTGCGGTTCGTAGTCGAACCGGAGAACTTGTTGCGCTACGGTATGAGCCCAGCCCGCAAGAAACCTGCTCTTGGTAGGGGTTGCCCGCCCTTTGGTGCGAAGGATGCCGCTCGTCATCACACCTCTCTGGCGGAAATATTGGAAAAGGGCGTCGCCCGCAGCATCATCTCCAACGACGGTAATCGGCAGCACTTTTGCGCCAAGGGAAGCGAGATTATTAGCGGCGTTGGCCCCTCCTCCCGGAACAACCTGCGTTTCGCGATGCTTCAAGATCAAGACCGGAGCTTCGCGTGAAACGCGAGAGATGTCGCCGTAACGAAATTCGTCGGCGACGAAATCCCCCAGCAGTACAATCGCTTTCCCGGAGAATCTCTCGACGCACTCCCCAAGATCGCGAAGGTCCACCGATGCTGCGGCTGCCTTTGTGGCTGGGGGCCGCTTCATCGTGCTTCCCTCAAAATCCAATCCACTGCTTGGGTCAAGCTGTCGGCTACGAAGTCCGGCGGCGCGGGCCAGCTCGCCGCATGCCAAGCGAGCTCCCCCTCTCCATAGCCCGTGCGCACAAGAATGCCCCGCGCGTTGGCATTGTGAGCGAGTTGGACGTCCCCATACCGGTCTCCCACGACAAAAGAACGCTGCAAATCGATGCAGTGTTCGTGCGCTGCGCGCTCCAGCATCTCAGTCTTCGGTTTTCGGCACACACAATTCTCCGCGGAAGCGTGCGGGCAATAGTAAACAGCATCCACTGTGGCGCCAGCCTCGTAGAGTTGCTCCACCATGAATTGGTTTACCTGCTGCACCAAAGACTCCGGAAAGTATCCGCGAGCAACACCGGACTGATTACTTACTACAATGACCGGATGTCCGGCCTGATTGAGCCGCCGCAACGCTGGCGCAGCAAACGGGAACATACGAAAACGGCTGATGTGATTCAAGTAGCCGACCTCTTGACAAATGGTGCCGTCGCGGTCGAGGAACACCGCGGCCCGCAGACGATAGAACTCAGGCACGCTGCGCCTCCACGGTCGCGAGCCAAGGTTTCACTGCCGCTTCTACCATTTCAGCCGTGATGGCGCGCATGCAGCGATGGTCGGTTGGGCAGTGGCGAAGAAAGCAAGGGCTGCAATATGGTTTTTGCTGAACGACTGTGCAGCGCGGCGTCACCGGAGCGGTGCCGCATGGATCTGTGGGGCCAAACACAGCAACCACCGGCAAGCCAACGCCAGCGGCAACGTGCATCGCTCCCGAATCGTTGCCTATGAAAAGGTGGCACTGAGAAAGCAACGCGGGAAGATCGGCTATTGAAGTTTTTTCCGTGAGATCGACGGCAGGCCGGCGCAGCTCCGAACAGATTGCCCGCGTGACAGCCGCCTCGCCCGCAGTTCCGAAAAGAATAACGTCGGCGTCGCTCTCCGCCTGCAAGCGATTGGCGAGTTCCGCAAAGCGCGAAGGCGGCCAGCATTTTGCCGAGCCGTACGAGGCTCCGGCTCCAATGGCAATCCGCAGAGAGTTGGGACGCACTCCAGACTGAGCGAGAAACTGCTCAGCGCGCCGGCGACCAGCCTCTGACACATTGAGAGCGATGAAAGATTCGTCGGCGAGCGAATCGATCCAGCCGGCGCGGCGAAGAAGTTCCAGATAATAAAATTTCTCGTGGGGGGGGATGTCACCTATTTTAGGAACAGGAATGGGCTTGGTTAGAAGGAAACTCCGCCCGTCGCGGGCGTAGCCGATCCGCTCAGGAATACCCGCGCGCCAAACTAGCCATGCAGCGTCGAAGGCATTCTGCAGCAGAAGCGCCGCGTCGAATTTCTGAGCCCGCAATTCCTCGGCCAACCGTTCGCGGCCGAAAATTCCCGCGTGTTTCGCCGGAGAATCATAAGCCACGAGTTGATTGCATATTCCTTGGTCTCGATAAATGTCGGCGACGTAAGGTCGAGCAAGTATCGCAATTTCTGCCTCCGGAAAGCCGCAGCGCACGGCTCGCAGTGCGGGCAATGCCATAATGGCGTCTCCCACCCAGTTTGTCGCGCGTATGAGAATCTTCATGCCGCAGCCCCTCGTCGACCTAGCAGGAAGCGGTCAATGGCGGCGAGAAGCTCTCTTTCTGAAGAGAAGACGAAATCGATTACCGCAACATAGAGGGGTCGTTTGAAGAGACGCGTTTCTTTGAGATTCTGTTCGTCCTTCTCCGTCGTGATGAACGCCTTTGCCCCAACTTGGTCAGCAGCTCGTTCCAGTCGTTTCAGGTCGCGATCCGTGTACCGATGATGATCCCGGAACTCCGTGGTTCCCGCCAACGGAACGCGCGAACGTTCCAAGTCATTCCAAAAGGCCTGAGGATTGCCAATTCCGCAAAACGCAAAGAAAGGACCGCTGCCGATTTCGCTGAGATCGCTTGGGGACTCCCGCTCACCTGCCAACCGGAATCCCAGGAGACGTGTTTGAGGGTAAAAAATAGACAATTTGCGAGAATCCTCGGCTTCTACGTCAGGCCGCTCTGTGTTACGCGTGACGATGAGAATGTCTGCCCGGCGACATGCTGAAATAGGCTCACGCAAAACCCCCGCAGGAAGCAGCCACTCGTTCTTGAGCTGGACCGACCCGTCCAGCATTAGAATGTTTAGATTGCGGCTGAGTTGCAAATGCTGAAAGCCATCATCCAAAAGAAAAATGTCCACACGCTCTTTCGACGCCAACGCGACACCGGCCTGAAAGCGGTCCTTCCCAACACCAAAAAGAACGCGGCTCCCCAGGCGACGTTTCAGCAGTTCGATTTCGTCGCTGGTGCCGTTTGCGCCCCGATAGCCGCGGCTCAAGATGGCCACTCGCTTCCCTTGCGCGATAAACTTTTCTGCGAGCCAAAGAACCATCGGCGTTTTGCCAGTCCCACCTACCGTCAGGTTACCCACGCTGATTACCGTCGAGTCCAATCGTTTTGGTTTCAGCCATCCCTTCTCATAAAGCCTTGTCCGAAGGTGAACGATTCTTCCGTAGAGAAGGGACAGGGGATAGAGCAAGACTCGCACAGTCCGGGGAACAATCATGTGACTCGGCTCGCCGTTTTCCGATTCGGTTCGACTTGAGCCGCACGGGCTAAATGTCTTGATATTTCCGAGATAGCCCGGCTTGTGGCCCCGCGGCTAGTTTCCACCAGATTTCGCGCTTTTTCGCTCATCTCCCTCATGCGCCGGAGATTGCGAAACAATTCAATCCACGCCACGCCCACGTCCTCGGGACTTTCCACCTGAATGGCCGCCCCCGCCGAAACAAAGCGCGAGGCGATGTCCGCAAAATTCTCCATCGAAGGGCCAAAAACCGGAACCTTGCCGAACGCCGCTGGTTCCAGAATGTTATGGCCGCCGGAAGGGACAAGCGAGCCACCCACAAAAGCGCCGTCCGCCAATCGATAAAGCGACGCCAGTTCCCCGATACTATCAAGCAGAAGAACGGTCACATCGCTCGGTATCGAGGAATCTCCCGAGTGGCCGTTAGCACCGGCAGGGGCCTGACCAGGGTTCGGAATTGGCAAGGCGGATCGCCGTATAAACTTGCGGTGCGATTCCTCGATGAATTCCGCTGCCGCGGTAAATTGCTCTGGCTTTCGCGGCGCAAGGACCAAAAACGCGTTGCGATATTCGCCTTGCAAAGTTCCAAAGGCAATCAGCGCCAGCGGCTCTTCCGTGGCTACCACACTTCCGGCAACGATGACGGGAGAGCGGCCGCTGCGCCGGACCTCCGCTTCGAGCCAATTCGAGAGCGGCGTCGCCGCCGGCAGCTCCGAGTCGTATTTCAAGTTGCCGCTGACGGCAACGCGGTCGCCGGGCGCTCCCAGCGCGCGGATTCGCTCGGCATCCTTGTCGCTTTGCATCAGGAAGGCGCTTGCCTGCGAGAGCGCATCCTTTAAGAGCGGCCTCAAGAAGAAACCAAAGATGCTCAAGAATTTCTGGTAGCGCGCAAACGAGCGGCCCGAAATCCGTCCGCTCACAAAAAGAACGGGGACTTTGCGACTGCCAGCCTCCCGAAGAAAATTCGGCCAGATTTCTGTTTCCAACACAAGAACAAGTGAGGGGCGGACCGCCTCAAAGGCGCGCCTGACGCAGAAACTCCAATCCAGCGGAAAGTAAACAACCGCATCAGCAAAAGACATTCTCTCGCGCGCCAGCGTCTGCGCCGTGATGGTCGTTGTAGAAACAATGAGAGGCCGGTCCGGATATGCCGCTTTCAACTGTCGCCCCAAAGTAACGCCGGATAACACTTCGCCCACGCTGACGGCATGGATCCAGATCGAGCTTTCGCGGTCCGCGGGAAGCTTCGCCAAACCCGGAAAAGAGAATCCCAGCCTCTCCCTCAAATTAAACAAATACTTTCCGTGGCGCAGCCCCTTCACCAGCCAGTACGGCGTTAGCAAAAGAGCCGCAAGGCCCGTCAGCAGGCTATAAATGAAATACACTATGCGTGGCTCCGGTTCGTCAGTACCCGCCGGCAGTAGGCGGGCGTTTGGCGCAGGGCAACCCTGCGTATTCCCCAGGAATCGAAGGCGTCAATATGAGAAAAGTCTATTATAACCTGCCCCGAAAGCTAACTCTCTTCCTGGCAATTTTTCTGGCCTTGTATTTAGCGGCCGGAAAAGCTACGGCTCGGCAACAAGCTCCTCTCAAAACTTCTGCGCTCGAATCGCACGAGGGACTGACGATCTCTGCGCTTCCGTGGACCAACGCCGCTCTTTACAAAGAAAGGTTTCACAAGAAGTCGCCGTACGCGGCTGGAATTGTCGCCTTGCAAGTTGTTTTTCGCAATGATTCCGATGACAGCTTGAAAGTGAACCTGGAACGCATACGCCTAAACATCGCGCTCTCGGAAGACAACCATCAGGCCCTGGATCCTCTGACTTCCCAACAAGCGACCGACGTAATCCTGAGTCCAAGTGTGAAGAACTTGGGCCGGAGCAGGTTTCCCATCCCCATCGGCGGCCCCAAAGTGGGTCATGACAAAAAATGGGTGGAAGTGGAGCAGGAACTGCGGGAAGCGGGAGTAAAAGCCAGCGTCGTCGCGCCGCACAGTTCGGTGCAAGGACTGCTCTATTTTGACTTGGAGCACCAATTCGATCTCCTCAGCAACGCCCGCTTGTACGTTCCCGATATCGTAGCGCTCGAAAAAAACCATGGATTAATGTATTTCGAAATTGATTTGAGCCAAGCCGGCGGACAGTAGGCTTCTCATAAAAGTCATTCTCCGTCCAGTTTTCCGAAAGGAATTCTCCGCCACATCATTATGCACAGGACCCCGTTTGCGCGCGCCGCCATCGTCGGCTACCATGACGTGTGCGACTTTTCTCGAATGCCACGGACCAAATGCGGAAACTTCTCGACGAATTGAATCCCGAACAACGCCAGGCGGTCGAAACACAAGATGGCCCGGTATTGATTCTCGCAGGCGCAGGAACGGGCAAGACCCGGGCAATCACCTACCGCATGGCCAACCTGATCGCCAAAGGCGTGCCCGGAGAGTCGATCCTTGCGGTCACGTTCACCAACAAAGCCGCGGAAGAAATGCGCAATCGCGTCACCGATTTGCTCCTGCGCGCGGGCGTCCCTCCCGGGCAGCCGTGGGTTTCGACGTTTCACTCACTCTGTGCGCGGCTCTTGCGCCGCGAAGCGCCTGCCGCCGGATTGCCGCGCGACTTTGCTATTTATGACGACGACGACCAGGTCGCAGCGGTGAAACTGGCCATGGCCAAATTACAAATCGATGGGGATGACCTGACTCCCCGAAATGCGATGGGCCGCATCAGCTACGCTAAAAATCACGGCAAAAGCCCCGAGCGGATGCGCGCCGAAGCATTTACGCAGGAGGCGCGCCAGACCGCCGACGTCTTCGCCGCTTACGAAAAAGCTCTCCACGACAGTAAGGCCTTGGACTTCGACGATTTGCTCCTGCGGTCGGCGCGCCTCCTGCGCGAATCACAGCCCACGCGCGAAAAGTGGCAGGCGCGCTTTCAATACATCCACGTGGACGAGTATCAGGACACCAACCGCGTGCAATACGAACTCATGCGGCTCCTCACCGGACCTAAGCAGAACCTCTGCGTTGTAGGCGACGAAGACCAGTCCATATACGCGTGGCGCGGAGCCGATGTTTCCATTCTCCTGAGTTTTTCCCGCGACTTCCCTGCCGCGCGCCTCGTCAAGCTGGAACGCAACTACCGCTCGACTCAAAACATTCTCGACGCGGCGGGCGCAGTCGTTGCCAATAACCCAGAGCGCTTGGGCAAGTCGCTAACAGCGGAGAACAGTGCGGGGATCAATTTAAAATACTTCGAGGGGCGCGATCCGCAAGCCGAAGCCGAGTACGTCGCGGGAGAACTGGAACGCATCCTCAACGAAGACTCGGACCAGACCTGCGCCGTCGAGTATCGCACCAATTCCCAATCGCGCGCCTTCGAAGAGGTTTTCCGTCGCCAGGGCCTTCGCTACAAGCTCGTTGGCGGATTCAGCTTTTACCACCGCGCCGAAGTAAAAGACGCGCTGGCCTATGTTCGCCTGGCGATGCATCCCGAAGACGACATTTCTTTATTGCGCGTTCTCAACGTGCCCCCACGCGGCATTGGCAAGACCACGGTCGATGCGTTACGTGAAACTGCGCGAACCGACGGAACTCCTTTGTGGAATGCCATCGAGAAAACCGTTTCAGGCGGATTGACCGGCCGCGCCGTTGCTCCGCTGCGCGCGTTTCAGGAACTCATTCGCAGACTCCAGGAAGCGCTTACCTCAAAAGAACCGGCCGAGTTCTTGCATGTTGTCCTGGAAGAATCCGGCTACCTGGACATGTTAAAGGACCGCAACAGTGCGGAAGATGTTGCGCGCATGGAGAATTTGGAGGAGCTCACACGTGCAGTCGCAGAGAGCATGGAAGCCGGAGAGACGTTCACGGATTTCCTAGACGCCGCCTCGCTTGTCAGCGACGCGGATCAATACGAGGGTAAGCCCGGCGTAACTTTAATCACGCTGCACAGCACCAAAGGACTCGAGTTCGATCATGTTTTCTTGACGGGCATGGAAGAAGGCATTTGCCCGCACAGCCGCTCCGTGAACGAAGAGAAAGGGATTGAAGAAGAACGTCGCCTCGTTTACGTGGGCATGACGCGGGCGAGAAAATCGCTGACACTCACACGCGCAGTCTACCGCCGCATTTTCGGCAATGAACAGCAGTTGCGCGCTTCCCTGCCCTCGCGTTTTCTCGGGGAGATACCCAGCGAACTCGTGGACACCGTCCGCGGCTCGCTGGCAGAGATTGGCGAAACGCGCCGCTACGAGCTCGATCCGGAGTACTCGTATTCTCCCGAAGAATTTCTTCGTCGCGTCCGCCGCGAACAAAAACCGGCCGCGGCACCTCGGCGAACCGCTGCGCCTAGTTCAAATTCGTTCACCCGGCCGTCCGCAAAGCGCGGAGGTGACGCAAATCCCATGCTCGGGCGCAGAGTGCGGCATCCGAGCTATGGCGTTGGCACCATCGTCGGCATCGAAGGCGACGACGAAGATCGCCGCGTTTCCGTTAGTTTTCCCGGGCGCGGCACAAAAAAATTCATCGAGCGCTACGCCCAGCTTGAGCAGGCTTAAACGAGCGCAATTCCGCACCAAAACGCATCCCACAGGTTGCGCGACAGAGCGTCTCGCGGTAAATTGAGGCTCGTCTTTCTTCCTCAATTCAGCACTACGTGATTCAACTCCGCCGGCTTCAGGGGCGCGATCGGAGAAGATGAGTGGCTGCACAACTCTTCCGTTGTAAGAGTATTGACCAGCTTCTGGCCGATTCCGAAAATGCTGAAATCCGATTAAAAAAATCCCTTGGGTGGTTGAGCCTGACCTCTCTTGGCATTGGCGCAGTCATCGGTTCAGGAATCTTCACCATTATCGGCACGGCGATTGCCGGCCAAAAGTTCCAAGCATCATCGATTCTCAATGCCCCTCTCCTCGAATACTTGATTCACCGTTCCGCTACCTTTGGACGCCCCGGCGCCGGCCCAGCCATCGCTCTCTCCTTTGTTCTGGTTGCCATCGCGTGTGGTTTTGCTTCGGTGTGCTACGCCGAACTTGCCGCCATGATCCCCATCGCGGGCAGCGCCTACACCTACACTTATGCAACCATGGGCGAACTCGTCGCCTGGATCATCGGTTGGGACCTGATTCTCGAGTATGCCGTAAGCAACATGGCCGTAAGCGTGGGATTCTCGCAACACGTGGTGAATTTGCTGGACTGGTTCGGCGTTCATCCCAATCCCCGATGGATTTCGCCAGCCTACCTTCCCAGCGGCCTATCCGACCTCGAAGGCAATATGCTTTACGCGCCCGGATGGCATGTCGGCTTCAACTGGCCAGCCTTCATCATCGTGATGCTTCTCACGGTTCTTCTGGTTCGTGGCATTCGCGAATCTGCGGAAACCAACAACGTGATGGTGATGCTCAAGATCGTCGCGATTCTCGTTTTCGTCATGTTCGCATCGCGATTCATTCATCCTGCCAATTGGCACCCGTTCGCGCCCAACGGCTGGCCCGGAATTTTGACCGGCGGATCCATCGTATTCTTCACTTACATCGGCTTCGACTCGGTCTCGACGGCGGCGGAAGAATGCAACCGCCCGCAGCGCGATCTGCCCATCGGTATCATCGCAACGCTGATAATTTGCACGATTCTCTACGTCTCGGTTGTCGTCGTGCTCACCGGCCTGGTCCGCTGGGAAACCCTGATGGATGACGCCGCGCCCGTGGTCAACACGCTGAAGCGCTTGCACATTTCCGGCGTCCGTCTGGTCGTCCTGATTGGCGCGCTCATGGGCATGATCTCGTCTTTGCTCGTGTTCCAGATCGGCCAGGCGCGCGTCTGGTTCGCCATGTCTCGCGACGGCCTTTTTCCAAAAATTTTCGGCCGTGTCCATCCGCGCTATCGAACCCCGGATTTCTCCACCTGGATCGCCGGCTTCGTCGTGGGAATCCCCGCAGGCCTTTTGGACATCGGAACCTTTGCGGACCTTTCCAACATTGGCACGCTTTTTGCCTTCGCGCTGGTCGCCGGAGGCGTTTTGATTCTCCGTTACCGGGAACCCGATCGCCATCGCGCGTTTCGCGCGCCCGGAGGACCCATTGCTCCCGTTTTGACGATTCTCACCTGCGTGCTTTTGATGGCCGGCCTCCCCATCATGAACTGGATCCGATTCTTCGTGTGGATGGCCATTGGACTTGTGATTTACTACAACTACGGACGGAGACGAAGCACGCTGCGTCTCGCAAATCAGGCATAAAGGATTCGCGCATGGCGGGGCGGAATGACCATCAAAAGTGTTGGCGAATGAGCTTGGTATTCGCTCTCCTTGCGGCCTCTTTGTTTCTTGCCCAGCAGTCCTGGGCCTGGGGCAGAAACGCCCACCGGCTCATCATCAACAAAGCCGTGGACACGCTTCCCGCTGACGTTCGCTATTTTTTTGAAGCCAGCCGCGGCTCGCTCCTCCAGCACGTAACCGATCCGCTCGACGCGCTCACAAAAAATCCCACCGAGAAACGCAACGACTTCATCGCCCTGGACAAGTACGGCCGCTTCCCCTTCGAGGCATTGCCTCGGAGCTACAAAGCGGCCGTGACGAAATATGGCAAATTGAAATTGGAAGCCAATGGCCTCCTCCCTTGGCAAATTGGCGTCTACAGCGAAAAACTGACGAACGCAATGAGAGCCGGAAGATGGGACGACGCCCGGCTGGATGCCGCCATCCTCGCGCACTATGTCGCGCAAGCGCACGATCCCTTCAACACCACCGACAATTTCGACGGCCGCTTGAGCGGGCAGACCGGCATCAGCGAACGTTTCGGCAGCACGCTGATTGACCGCTACTCTTCGTTTTTTCCCATGCGCCCCAACGATGCGGCTTTCATCAGCGACCCGACCGACCACGCCTTTGACGCCAGCCTCAGCGCTCATCGCTGGCTCGAGTCCCTTCTCCTTGCCGACCGCAACGCCTTCCGCGGACAAAATTCCTACACCGACGAATATTACGATCGCTTCTACAATGAAGCAGGAGCCATTCTGATCCGCCAACTCTCCGACGCGGCGACCGATGTCGGCTCCTTCTGGGTCACTGCCTGGATCAACGCCGGCCGCCCCGCTCTCCCACACTGATCTTATATGCCGAAGCTCGGTCGTGTGCCAGGGCGTGCTCCACGTCCATCGGGACGGCCGCGCACACCAGCAGCCAACCTAACCTTGTGATCACGACCTTCGGGATGCGGTCCTCCGCAGCCCGAGACGGAGGGATCTGCTTTGCAATTCTGAAATTCACGTTAATCTCTTAAGATGGTCTCGCTCCGTCTTTCGCCTCTAATCGATTCCCTCCCGAAGTCTGAACTTCATCTGCATCTGGAGGGCTCCATCCAGGCGGCTACGGCGTCGACGCTCATGGCTCGTCACGGTGTCAAGGCCACCGAGCAAGAGGTGCGCCAGCTTTACGCCTTCCGCAATTTTGCCGAGTTCCTCGAAACCTTCAAACGGCTCACGTCGTTTTTGCGCGAACCGCAGGACTATGCTCTTGCCGCCCACGACCTCGGGGAACAATTACTCGCCCAAAATGTCGTCTACGCAGAGGTGACCCTGTCCGTAGGCGTCATGCTGCTGCGAAAGCAAAAACCAGGGCCCAATTTCGAAGCTGTCCTTCGCGCGGTTGAGCCATTCGAGCACCGCGGGTTGCGCTTTCGCTGGGTGTTTGACGCGGTCCGCCAATTTGGAGCCGAAGCCGCGATGGCCGTTGTAGAAGCCGCCAAGAATTGCGCCTCGAAAGCCATCGTAGCCTTCGGGATCGGCGGGGATGAATTGCAAGTACCCACCGAGGCATTTCGCGAAGTATATGATCGTGCTGCCGAGCTTGGTCTGCATCGCCTGATTCATGCCGGAGAGATCGGCGGCCCGGAAAAAATTCGGGAAGCCCTCGAATTGTTTGGAGTAGAACGCATCGGGCACGGCATCGCCGCGATCAAAGATCCCGCTCTGATGGACCTTCTCGCCGAACGCAAAATCCCTCTGGAGATTTGCCCCCAAAGCAACATCAGAACCGGCGGTCTCGCCCGCCAACTGGCGCGTGACGACGCACAGATCGAGGACCATCCGCTTCCAAATCTCTTCCGCCACGGAATCCCCATCGTCCTCTCCACCGATGATCCGGCATTATTCGACACGACGCTCCGCGGCGAATATGCCAACGCCGCCCGCATGGGCCTCCAAGAAAGCGAACTGCAACAAATCTGTGACATGGGCTTCCAATACGCCTTCCACCCTGCCGCCAAGGGCCGTTGGCCCTAACAGACCGCCAAAAAGTGGTGGGAGAGCCATTCTTGCTTGTCCCCGGCGCCAGGCTGTAGGAGCGCAGCACTGCGGCGCCCGCCTTTGTCGAAGCTGGGCTTCAGCCCGGCTTTTTGCTTGGAGTGCGGCGGCTTGCCGCCGCTTTTCCTGCATCTAGGGTTGTTGACAGAAGCAAATTTCCGCCTCCTTAGAACGCGTTGCGCCGCAATGCTATAATGCTGGCATGAAAGCACACGTCTGGGTGATGCCAAAGCGCACGGTTCTCGATCCTCAAGGGCAAACCATCCATCACGCGCTTTCCGGTCTTGGTTACGCGGCCGTGAAAGACGTGCGCCAGGGAAAATTCTTCGTATTGAACCTCGATGGCTGGAACCGCGACGAAGCCCAAAAACAGCTCGAGCGCATCTCCAAAGAAGTCCTGACCAATCCGGTGATCGAGGAATATCGCTTTGAGATTGTGGATTGAGGTAATGTACGGATGGCCTATGGCAACTTTCCTTCGGTGCCCCTGATCCTATAGAGCTGGTAAGACTCTTTCGAGGTGCTCTCGCGCATGTGTGGAATTCTCGGATACATCGGCCCCAAGAAGGTCGTTCCCGTGGTCATCGAGGGGCTTCGCAAACTCGAATACCGCGGCTACGATTCTGCGGGCATCGCTGTCGTCAACGGCACCGGCAAGCTGGAGATTCGCCGCGCGCCGGGAAAGCTCCGCAACCTAGAAGAAGCCATTGCCAAGTCGCCCATCGAAGGTACTTACGGGATCGGCCACACTCGCTGGGCCACCCACGGGCGTCCCACCGAGGAAAATGCGCACCCACACCGCGATTGCACGGGTCAAATTGTCGTGGTTCACAACGGCATCATTGAAAACTACCTCGAACTCAAGGAAAAACTTCAGAAGGAAGGCCACAAGTTCGTTACGGAAACGGACACGGAGATCGTCGCCCATCTCGTGGAGAAAAATTCGCAAGGCGGCGTTCCGCTCGAAGAGGCCGTTCGCCGTTCGTTGAAAGAACTACGCGGTATCTACGCCCTGGTCTTTCTTTCCGCAAAAGACCCGCAAAAAATCGTCGCGGCGCGGCTTGGTCCCCCTTCCGTCGTTGGACTGGGAGAACAGGAGTATTTCGTCGCCAGCGACATTCCCGCCCTGCTCGAACACACGCGCGAGATTTTCTTTCTTGCCGATGGCGACATCGCGGTGCTCACCAAAGACGGTGTCCGCGTCATGGATCACGACGGAGATCCCGTCCAGCGCCCCCCTCAACACGTCGCCTGGGATCCCATCATGGCGGAAAAGGGCGGCTACAAACATTTCATGCAAAAGGAAATTTTCGAGCAGCCTCGCGCGGTGCGAGACACTCTCCTTGGCCGCATTTCCCAGGACACCGGCAAGGTCTTCCTCGATGAAATGGAGCTTACCGAAAAACAGTTCCGCGCCTTCGAGCAGGTGCGTATCGTGGCCTGCGGAACAAGCTGGCACGCAGGGCTGGCCGGAAAATTCATGATCGAGCGCCTCGCGCGTCTTCCGGTCGAGGTCGACTATGGAAGCGAATTTCGTTATCGCGATCCCATAATCGATTCCAATACTTTGACCGTTTGCATCAGCCAGTCGGGCGAAACAGCCGACACCCTCGCCGCCCAGCGCGAAGCAAAACTCAAACGCTCGCCCACCCTGGCGATTTGCAACGTCATCGGCTCGATGATCACCCGCGAAGCCAGCGGCACGATTCCCACGCACGCCGGCCCGGAGATTGGCGTCGCCTCAACAAAAGCATTTACTTCACAATTGGCCGCGCTGCTGCTTCTTGCATCCTATCTCGGCCAGGTCCGGGGAAGAATCAGCGACGCTGCGGCAAGAAACCTCATGCAGGAATCCCTGCGTGTCCCCCACAAGATGGAAACCATTCTGCAAGCGGATGCATCCGGTTTTTACGAAAATCTTGCGCGCCAATTCTTCCGCAATACAGACTTCCTTTATCTGGGCCGTGGTATCCACTACCCCATCGCGCTCGAAGGTGCTCTGAAGCTCAAGGAGATTTCTTACATTCATGCGGAGGGCTATCCTGCCGGCGAAATGAAGCACGGGCCGAACGCGCTCATTGACGAAAACCTTCCCGTCGTCGTATTGGCTACCCGCGATGAGTCCGATCCCGAAGCCATGACCCGCTATGAAAAAAGCGTGTCGAATATCAAGGAAGTCAAAGCTCGCGACGGCATCGTGATTTCTGTCGTCACTACGAACGATCAGCTCGCTCGCGAGGCTTCCGACCACATTATTGAGCTGCCCCCTGCTCCGGAATTGCTGGCACCTTTGCTCGAAATCATTCCCTTGCAATTGCTCGCGTACCACATCGCCGTGCGCCGCGGTTGCGACGTGGATCAGCCGCGCAATCTCGCGAAGTCCGTTACCGTCGAGTAATCGCTGCGAAGTTTGGCCTAAGATGAAGTTTGGCTAAAATAGGTCTATGCTGCGCAATTTCCACATCATCGACGCTGGGCTGCTGCTCTTTCTGACATCGGTGGCCGGCCCGTCACTGGCGCAAACGGCTGACAACGTGACGGCGCAGTTGCGCGAAGTTCACATGGAAGGCCAAAAACATCTTTCTGAGGCGCAGATTTCAGCAATGACTGGTCTTGCCCTTGGCTCACAAATTGGCCGCGCCGATTTGCAAGCCGCCGCGGATAGGCTGGTGCAAACCGGCTTGTTCGACAAAGTCAGCTACCGCTTTGAAACCCGCGCCGGAGTTATTGTCACTTACCACGTTGAAGAATCTCCGAGGGTCCCAGCGTATTTTGACAACATTCCCTGGTTCGCCGATTCCGAGCTCCTCGACGCCATTCGCAAGAAGCTTTCCTATTTCGACGGAACACTTCCGGAGGGCGGCGGCGCAGTCGATCAAGCGGCGGACGCCATCACGGAATTGATCGCTTCGCACGGCTTGCAGGTCACGCTCCAACACGAAGTCACTGGCAATCCGGACGGAGACGGGAAGATTCAGATGTTCAGGGTGGAGGGCCCGTCGCTGCGAATCGAAAAGCTGGAGTTCGGTGATGCTTCTCTACTGGCCTCCAAAGCCGTGCAGCAGCATCTCGAGGAAATCGTGGGCAAACCCTATTCGAGAATGGCGATCGATCTATTTCTAACCGAAGCGATCCACCCAGTTTACCTTGCTAAGGGCTGCTTGCATCCAAAGCTGGGGCCGCCGGAAATACGTCTGACCGGCAATCCCAATCTAAAACTGCCGGAGCAGGTCCCCGTTTTTGTTCCTATTGAGCCCGGTCCGGTTTATCACTGGAAAGGAGCCCGTTGGACGGGAAACGCCACGGTTTCCGAGTTCACTTTGAGTAGCGCGATCGGGCTGAAACCCGGTGAAGTCGCGGACGGCATGAAAATTGAAGCGGGTTGGGGGCGCGTCCGCGAAGAGTTCGCCCATCACGGCTATCTTGACGCAAAGGTTGATCCTGTCCCGACGTTTGACGAAGCGGCGCACACGGTTTCCTATTCAGTGGCCATTCAG
>Ga0126378_10000014_pt1 | contig 161428 bp, 110 predicted proteins | sample PanSoiMetPlot_23_FD_92587 | JGI IMG/M metagenome (GOLD analysis project Ga0126378, IMG submission 92587) | Tropical forest soil microbial communities from Panama - MetaG Plot_23 | ecosystem: Environmental > Terrestrial > Soil > Tropical forest > Bulk soil | place: Panama | collected 2016-02-17 | reverse complement strand
GCACCGTCCATAGCTCCATATGCCGGCGTGCAGTCCAGAAGCGTGACCTTCACACCCACCGATACCACCGACTACAACACGGTCATCGGTTACGTCACGATCACGGTCAACAAGGCCACGCCCACCATCATTTGGGCGACACCGGCGCCAATCACCCATGGCACCGCATTGAGCGCAACGCAACTCGATGCGAGCTCCCCGGTTGCAGGCACATTTGTGTACTCGCCTGCGTCAGGAACGGTCCTCGCATCGGGACAGCACACGCTCTCCGTAACACTCAACCCGACCGACACGACGGACTACACGACAGCCAACACATCGGTGACGCTGACGGTGAACTAGGCCAAGCAGCCGCGTGCAGGAGAAAAAATGCCTGCACGCGGCAATCATCGCCCTGTGACGACACCCCCGAGCCTGCCCTGAACCCGCCGGATGGGGAACCCGCGCAGCATTCAGTCAAACGCACAAGTGCCCGAAAATTCACAGTCCGTCACAAAAACCATTTCCCAAACACGTAGTTGTGCAGTTACATTCGTTCCACTGCACTAGCCGCAGTTCCCCCGTCCCAGCTGAAAACGGCTACCCAAAGAGGAGACTTCATGGACACCAATCTCTCCCTGGGCCCCCGTCCGCGGCAGTCCGCTTCGGATTTCCCCGCTCTGCCTCGCTGCCACTCCCATAACTTCAATCGAATTGCCACTGGATTCGCCGCCGCGCTCGCCTTCACGGTCCTGCTCGCGGCCACGGCCCATGCCCAGGTCGCCCAATCCGTAATGCCTCTGGCCGAGCACACGCCTCATGAGGTCCTCAACGGCATTGCGACCCGCACCGGTCATTACAATCCGGAGCAAAAGCTGCGCCTGACCCTCGCCATCAAGCCCCCGCATCTGGCTGAAGAGGAAGAATTCCTCAACGAGCTGATCGACCGCAATTCGCCCAATTTCCACCAATTCCTGTCACCCGAGGAGTGGATTGCCCGGTTTGGCCCCTCCGCGGAGGACGAACAGGCCGTGGTCGACTGGGCGACCAGCGTGGGGTTCACCGTCACCCATCGCTTCAATCACCGCCTCTTGGTCGATGTGGAGGCGCCGTCCGGCGTTATTGAAAAGGCGCTTGGGGTGACGATCAATCAGTACCAGCTTGAAAACGAGGCGCGCTTCTCCAACGACCGCGACCCGGCGATTCCCGCCCATCTCCAGGGCATCCTGTTCAATGTCGAAGGGCTGAACAATATCCAGCGCGAGCACTCCAGCCGCCCAGGGCCGTTGCCCGTCGCTGCCGACTACGCCGAAGGCCCAGCTTTCGCCGCCGGATCTCATGACGAGGCCGACGCCACAGCTCCCGCCCCCAATCGCGCCGCAGCCGCAGCCGCAGCCGAGAGAAATGACGTCTCCAACTACGCTATCTTCGACTCCAACGGTTACCTCTCCCCTGGCGGAATGTTCAACTCCCAGGTCTACAACTTCGACGGCCTGGATAACCTCGGCCACTGCTGCAATCCTCACAATGACTCCGGCGGCGCGCCCAACGTCTCCGATATCGCCATCGCTGCCTTCGCCGGCTTCAACGGAAGCGACATCGCCGGCTTCCAGGCCAGCTTTCCCTACCTGGCCTACAACTACGGCTCCTGGTATATCGACGGCAACATCTGCACGAACAACCCCAGCGCCTGCCCCAGCGGGGAGACCACCCAGGACCTCGAATACACCATTGCCACCGCCAACAGCTTCGGCTCGTCCAACGCCACCGGCAAGGTCGACGTCTACATGGGCGCCAACTACAACAACAGCACCTTTACCGACATGTATGGGTTCATGCTCAGTCAAAGTACCGAGCGCGTGATGACCACCAGCTGGAGCTGCACCGAGATCTACGGTTGCTCCGCTTCCACCATGGATGCGCGCCACAACATCTTCAATAACATGGTCGGCACCGGATGGACTCTCATCGCCGCCTCGGGCGACCGCGGCGCCTCGGACGACTGCTTGCATTTTTCAACTGCGTATCCCGGCACCGACTATGACGTCCTCGCCGCCGGCGGCACTCAGCTCCAGATGTTTAACAACGGAACCTGGGATTACGAGCACGGCTGGCAGGGCGGATTCAGCTCCGGCAGCTGCGGCAACAATAACGGTGGTTCAGGCGGCGGCGTCAGCTCCTACTACGGGAAGCCGGCGTACCAGAACTACGCCAGCTCCCCCTGGAGCGGCACATCCAAGCGCTCGACCCCCGACATTTCGCTCAACGCCCTCGGCATCGGCCAGAGCCTCTATATCAACGGCAACCTCACGTGCTGCGCCAATGGCACCTCCATCGTCGCCCCGGAGCTCGCCGGCTTCTTCGCCCAGGAAAACGCCTACCTCAATTACATAGGCCATATCTGCGGCACCGGCACTTCCTCCTGCACCCCCGTCGGCAACCCCATGGGGTTCTTCTATACGGCGGGTTGGACCAATGACGCCTCGCACAACCCCTTCTACGACATGATTGGAAACTACTGCAACGACAATGACGTCACCGCCTTCTACGGCCTCTCGTACTACTGTGACCAGACCGGCTGGGACAACGTCACAGGCTGGGGCTCGGCCAACATGATGCAGCTCGCGTGGGCTATCAACTGGCAGCTCATTCCCGCCAACGGCACCCCCTACCTCACGTTCTCCGGCCCCACCACCGGCAAGTGGTACAACTCCGACCAGCAGATCTCCTGGACCGTCCACGATTACGGCGGCGGCACATACCCCGGCACAGGCATCGCCGGATTCACCCAGGGCTGGGACTCCATGCCTCCCGATTCCTTCTCCAAACCCCACGGAGGCGCGAACGACACGTTCTACTCGGGGCCCGAATACCCCAACTTTACCAATGGCTGCATGACTCTCGTCGGAAACCCCACTTGCCCTGGCGGCGTATCCCAGGGATGCCACACCGCCCACGTACGCGGCTGGAACAACCAGGGATGGACCACCGGCGAGCAGACCTATGGCCCTGTGTGCTACGACACCGTCGCGCCCACCATTGCCATCGCCACCAATCCCCCCACGTCGGGAACAGTCTGGGTCAATAAGCCCGTTACCGTTACCATCACGGCGACCGATCCCGGCGGCAGCGGCGCATCGGGCATTTACAAGACCTACTACGCCGTCAACACCACAGCGTGCTACCCGGGCAGTCTCGGCGCATGCACGGTCTATACCGGCCCGTTTACCATCTCCGCGCTCGGCCAGACCTATGTCTATTACTGGACCCAGGACAACGCGGGCAATACCTCAGCCGAACCTTATCAATGGATCAGCATCGGGGGCACGCCCACCGTTAGAACGTGGCCTACGCCAAGCGCCATCACCTACGGCGAGACCCTTGCTTCATCCACCCTCACCGGAGGCGCAGCCTCGGTACCCGGCGCCTTCGCCTGGACCGCACCGACGATCGTTCCACACATCGGCTCGCAGTCAAGAAGCGTGACCTTCACACCCACCGACACGACCCACTTCAACACGGTGATCGGTTACGTGACGATCACGGTGAACAAGGCTACACCCACCGTTTCTCCGTGGCCCACGGCAAGCGCCATCACCTACGGCCAGACTCTCGGTTCATCCACGCTCACCGGAGGCACGGCCTCGGTGCCCGGCACGTTCGCCTGGTCCGCGCCAGCCATAGTTCCTCACGCCGGCGTGCAGTCCAGAAGCGTGACCTTCACCCCGACTGACACGACCAACTACAACTCGGTCATCGCCCTCGTGACGATCACGGTCAACAAGGCAACGCCCTCCGTTTCGGTGTGGCCAACGGCGAGCACCATCCCCTTCGGCCAGACCCTCGGTTCATCCACACTCACCGGAGGCACAGCCTCGGTGCCCGGCGCCTTCGCCTGGACCGTGCCTTCCATAGTTCCCCACATCGGCGTGCAGTCCAGGAACGTGACCTTCACCCCCACTGACACGACCGACTACAACACGGCCAGCGGTTACGTGACGATCACCGTGATCAAAGGCACGCCCACCGTTTCAACGTGGCCCACCGCGAGCGCCATCACCTTCGGCCAGACACTCGCTGCATCCACACTGACAGGAGGCACAGCCTCGGTACCCGGCACATTCGCCTGGTCCATGCCGTCCATAGCTCCACACGCCGGCGTGCAGTCCAGAAACGTGACCTTCACACCCACTGATACGACCGACTACAACACGGTCACCAGTTACGTGACGATCACGGTCAACAAGGCCACGCCCACCGTTTCGCCGTGGCCAACGGCAAGCACCATCACCTTCGGCCAGACCCTCGCTTCATCCACCCTGACCGGAGGCGCAGCCTCAGTCCCCGGCACCTTCGCCTGGTCCGTACCGTCCATAGTTCCACACGCCGGCGTGCAGTCCAGAAGCGTAACCTTCACGCCCACCGATTCGACCGACTACAACACGGTCATCGGTTACGTGACGATCACGGTGAACTAGGCTACGCAGGCGGATGGTCGGGTACCCCCGGTCCCCAGCGCTTGGGGACCGGGGACGACTGATGACCCCGCTTCCGATGTCCGGAATATTTGGCCGCCAATTCAACACCACATATGTAATCGGTTCCCAGGCGCTCAATCTGCTGGAAGAACTCCCAGGGAGAACTTACAAAGAATTCCTGACCGGCAGTAACATGTAATTCAAAGACAGCGGCCCCGTGTCCGTGTTATCCTCCCGCAGAATTCTCACGGATTCCCATTCATCGTTTGCAATCATTTGAGCTTGATGTCGTACGTCTCCCCCGGGTCACCCTCACGCTGCCTGGTGACGAAGTGAGGACGATCACACCGAGTGAACTCAGCGGAGGTGCGTTGCCATGCTTCCTTTTGCACATTTCGTCGTGTCTCTCAAGCCCCAGCCTTCACGCACATCCAACCTGGCCCGATTCCTGCGGAATACGCCCTGGGTTCTTCTGTGCCTGGCCGCTGTCGCTGGCGCGCAGCCGGCGGCGCATTACAGCCCCTCCACGGTCAACGTAGGTGGCGGCTTCAACGCGCACAATGGGACTGCGGTGAACGGCTCCGGCAACCTCTCCATAACAGAAACGGGCAATAACGCTGTGAACGTGAGCCCGCCCGGTAGCGTTCAGCTGCCCACTCAGGCGGTGGGAAGCACAAGCAGCGTCACGACACTGACCTTTACTTTTGACAGCGGTGGGACCATCGGCGCGCCGGCTGTCCTGACCATGGGGGCCAGCGGGCTCGACTTCGCCGATGCCGAAACTGGAACCTGCACTACCAACGGCTCCGGACATCTCTACAGCCCGGGCGACAACTGCACCGTGGACGTAACCTTCACGCCGAAATATCCGGGGATGCGGAAAGGCGCCGTGGAACTAGTTGACACCTCGACGGCGAAGAATGTCGTTACCACCATGTTTGTATATGGAACCGGCACAGGCCCGCAGGCAGTTTTCGGCCCGCCCACCCAGACCGTGCTGAGCAGCGGCGTTTCCGGGGGCCTCGGGGGAGTTGCCGTGGACGGCAATGGCGATGTCTATTTCGCGGATCCTAACAACAATGCAGTGAAGATGATTCCCGCCGGCTGCGCGGCGTCCACTTGCGTGGTCACTGCGGGCGGCGGCTTCAATGCGGCCCAAGGAATTGCCGTGGACGGCGGCGGCAACGTCTATGTGGCCGATTACGGCAACTTCGAAGTGAAGGAGATCCCCGTCGGCTGTAAATCGTCGAGCTGCGTCATAGCCCTCGGCGGGACCTTCCCGAGCGTTAACAGTGGGACCAACGAACCTGTCAGCGTCAATGGCGTCGCCGTGGACGGCAGCGGCAATGTCTATGTGACCGGGAATGCTTACGTCTGGGAAATGCCGGCCGGCTGCACCTCGACAGCTTGCGTGACCACGCTAGGAGGCGACTATACGTTTGCGGGCGCAGAGGGCGTGGCTGTGGATATCAACGGCAACGTCTATGTCGCGAACGATACCGCAGACGAGGATCGGTATTATCCCAACACAGCATATGGACTTACTGAGATGCCTGCGGGCTGCACCTCCAGGGCTTGCGTGAACCAGCGCGTTATCTCGGGCTCGACCACCGGCGTGGCCGTGGACGGCGGCGGCAACATCTATGTGGCAGCTTTTATCGACGGGCTGCAAGAGGTGCCTGCCGGCTGCGGATCCTACACTTGCGTGATGACGGTGAGCAAACTCGGCGGCTTCGGCGTGGCCGTGGACGGTGGTGGCAATGCTTACTGGACCGATGCTTCCGACCCAAGTAGCGGGATGTTTTACCCGCTCATCGAGCTGAACCGCGCAATGCCGCCAACCCTGACTTTTCCCACCCCGACCGTCGCCGGCACCACCGACAGCACGGACGGTCCGCAGGCGGTCACGGTGCAGAATATCGGCAACAATGTGCTGACCTTCCCGCTGCCAACCACCGGCACGAATCCCAGCGTAAGCGCAAACTTCACGTGGGACGAGGCATCCACCTGCACCCAGACCGATGCCGGCTCGAGCTCGGCGTTTACGCTGGCCGCGGGAGCCACCTGCTCGATCACCATCGATTTCGCGCCCAGCGCAGCGGGCAGCATCAATGGCAGCGCGATCCTCACCGATGACATCCTTTACACGCCCGGCAACGCCACCCAGACCATTCCGCTGAGCGGCAAGGGGATCAAAGGCACACCGACGATCTCGGCATGGCCAACGGCGAGCAGCATCACCTACGGGCAGACGCTGGCATCCTCGACGCTGACTGGAGGCACAGCCTCGGTACCTGGCACGTTTGCGTGGACCACGCCGTCCACGGCTCCAAGCGTCGGCTTGCAATCCGAGAGTGCGACCTTCACGCCCGCCGATACGACGGACTACAACACCGCCACTACCTCACTGACTCTCGCCGTCAACCAGGCCACGCCCGTCATCACCTGGGCCGCTCCCGCCGCCATACCCTACGGCACAGCGCTCAGTGCCACGCAGTTGAACGCCACTGCCGGGGTCGCCGGCGCCTTCGCGTATTCGCCGGCTGCTGGAACTGTCCTCGGCGGAGGCTCTCAAACCCTCAACACGAAATTCACGCCGACTGACTCGACCGACTACGCAACGGCGACCGACTCTGTCACCCTCACCGTCACTCCCATCGCCCCCGCCGTCGCGCTCACCTCGTCGGCGAATCCCTCAACCATCGCGCAGTCCGTCACCTTCACGGCTGCCGTCACTTCTCCCGCGGGCATGCCAACCGGCTCCGTCACCTTCTGGGATGGAACTACCCAGCTCGGCTCCGGCACGGTTACCGCCGGGGTGGCCACTTACGCGACCTCGAGCCTCGGCGCCGGCAGCCATTCAATCACCGCCCAGTACTCGGGCGACAGCAATTTCACCCCCGTGACCAGCATCGCTCTTACGCAGACCGTTTCGTCTCTGAGCATTGGCCCTGCGCCCGGAGCGCCCACGACCGCCAACATCACGCCCGGCGGCGTGGCCAACTTTGTGCTGTCGGTTACGCCTCCGGCGTCGAGCGCAGTCTCATTGTCGGTCTCCGGGCTTCCCACCGGGGCGACGAGCACCTTCAGCCCGAACCCCGTCGCCGCCGGCGCGGGACCGACCAACGTGCAGTTCGTCATCAACCTGCCCGGCCAGGCGTCATCGGCCTCGCCGCAACGGACCCCGTTCACCCGCACGCCGCTTGCGCTTGGGCTCCTGCTGCTTCCGTTCCTGGGCTTGCGGAGATCTCGCCGCCGCGCCGGCCGCTTCCTGTTGCTCGCGATTCTCGCGATCGCCGGGGCGGCTGTCGTCACCGGTCTTTCCGGCTGCAACGGCCACAACTTCAACAACGGCCCAACGCAAACGCAGACACCCCAGGGCGCCTACACGCTCACGGTAACCGCAACCGCCGGCGCCGCAACGCAAACCACCACCCTCACCCTCAACGTGCAATAACGACAAGCCCCGGATGCGGGGATCATCGCCTTGGGTGGTCATCCTCGGTCCCCTCGCATTTGGGGACCGGGGATTGCAGCCCCACTTTTCCTCGAGCTAGGCCCGCAATTCGACACCACACTTGTAGTGGCTTTCTACCACGAAGAAATAGCGAAAGCGAATTATTTACCGCATCATGGGAAAATCGGCTCCGATCCATCGTCCCGATGGCTGACGTGTATCCCGCCCTGCTATACTCAATGAGTCTGGAAACAGACCTGTCAATGCCCGCCGAGTGCGGGCATTCGCGTTTCAGTGGGAGGAACCCATGCCGGCCCCGGGCCAGCAACAGACCACCCCCAACCCAGAGGTAACCCCGATGAGCCTCGGACCTGGGAGACGCCAGCGGGGAAAATAAATACCCCCCACCCCCCTATAAAATTTCCCGTAAGTTAAAATCGAATTCTAAGTCATTATAAATAAACAACTTAACATAATCGCCACGTCGACCGACCGGTCTCCTCAGCGGCACCGTCCGGTATGCTCAATCGCCTTGTTATCTTATAGTTAACGATCCGAAGGCGGGCGCGCTTCAGTCCGCTTAAGTGCTCTTATTCCCACCTTAGCGCCCGATTTTCATCGCCACTCCGGCACAAACTCTGAACATGCTTCGGCTTTTTCAGCCTCGGATTTCACGGGTATACACTCTGAGTATTCCCGGCCGCGACCGGTCTGAAGTGTGAATGTTCAGGCAAGGGAGACGCGACGATGCAGGTTTCCGATGAACACCTTCGGGGACGAACCGTAATTGCGGCAGACGGGCAGGCGATCGGCGAAGTGTCGGCGCTGTTTTTCGACACCTCCACGTGGACGATCCTCGCGCTCCAGGTGAAATTGAACAAGTCGGCGGCCGAACAGCTCGGGGCGTCACGCGGGCTGCTCCGCGCAGCCACGCTCGAGCTGCCTGTGCGCATGGTTCAGTCGGTAGGAGATGCCGTTCTGCTATCGCTCCCGATCATGGAGCTGCGGCAGGCTGCTCCGGATGCCGCCGCCGCGGGCAGCGAGGGAAAGTCCTAGTTCCGGCCTTGCTCCTCGCCGTCATCGCCTACATCTGCGGCATGAAGACGATGCGCCGGCCCTTCTCTTCGCGCGCCCACGCCGCCTCGACGTCTTTGAGCGGCACCGGAACGACGTCCACCCGCATTCCGCCTTCCGCCGCCGTTTCAAGCAGCGTCGATACCGCGTTGAACACAGCTTGCAGCGACACGGACCCCAAACCGCTGCCCAGCATCCGCAAGTCGATGCTCCTCAGCGTGGATCCCGGAAGAATGATGGTCTTGCCCGCGCTCTCTCCGACTTCAACCCAGCGCGTGGTGCGGGCCCGGTCCGGCCGGAAGCCCTTCGCCAGCGCCTCGAGCAGCAGCTCCGCCGGCCGGCCCCACAGAAAGTCGATCACCACGTCGACGCCGTTCGCCGCCTCCGCCGCGAATGCTTCGCGAACCTGCTCTTCCGGCCCGGTCAACCCGATGACGGCATCGATGTTCTCACCCTTGAGAGAATCCACATTTCGTCCCGCGCCAATGACGCGCACCGCTCCCATGTGCCGCGCCGCCTGAACGGCCAGGTGCCCTGCGACCCCGGTTGCCCCGAGAATCAGTACCGTCTCACCCCGCGCCAGTCCGGCGCGCTCCTTGAGCGAGAGCCAGGCCGACATACCCGGGTTCACAATCGCTGCCGCCTGTGCGTCGTCGAGCCCTGCCGGGAGAGGCAGGCAGCGGGCTCGCGGAGCGACGGTCAACTCGCACATGGTTCCGAACGGTTTGCGGGCGCCCCCGAAAAAGACGCGCGTGCCATCCTCGAGCGTGCCCACCCCGTCTACGCCGGGAATCGCTGGAAGCTCCCCACTCGCCGCGTAGTGAGAGCCGCTGGCCATTGCCTTCACGACAGGATGCAATCCGGCAGCGCGCACCCGGATGAGGGCCTCCCCGTCTTTCGGCTGCGGATCAGCAAATGAATCGTAACGGGGCGGCTGCCCCAGGGAATCGACGACGGCTGCCTGCATGATGGGCCTCCAGGGGAACGAAGGGATTTTTCAGTCTACTTGAATCTAACCGCAGAACCAAAGGCGATCCATAACCAGATGGGAGACAATGCGCGCCCACCCCCCGGCATGTTTGACGAATCCCGCTGCAAAGGCGAAAATTAGATTTGTTGCCCCCCTAATGTGGGCCTGTGGCGCAGCTGGGAGCGCGCTTCCATGGCATGGAAGAGGTCGTCGGTTCGATCCCGACCAGGTCCACCAATATCCCCAACAACTCATCTTGGACGAACCGCCACACTAGGTAGGTTTGTGTCGTGGTTCGCGTCATAACCCGCCATTCCTGGGCTTTTGGCGAGCACTTCCATCGCTGCACGCTTGGCTTCCATCCGAGTCCACCGGGAAGCAGAGCAGTGATACGAGGGGATTGCCGATCAATGGTTGCGCCGGAGGACACTTCCGTGGCGCTTTCAGTTTGTGCCAAGCCGGATATCGCCCGAAGATGCGCCCACGTATATATGCGATACCTCCCAATGATTCTCCGCAGCGAGATCACACTTGGTTAATCGGCAAACGCTCCAAAAGCCCGCTTTTGAGGACCTACTTGAATCCAGATATGCCCGGTCGGCCACGCGCTTGAGTGACGACGGCTTGCGCGCGAAACCCCTCCGTGCCGGTACGGCAGCTACCTGGTTCTGGAGGGCGGCAAAGGCATACCTCTGCGGCCTCCGGGCTACGACCGCCATCTCATTGGCGAGGATCTCGTCATAGCGGTTTTGGCATGCTGCTTTGACTACGGCGGTGAATGCATTTCTCGGATCGCAGTGTTCTGGAGGGCTGAGTCTCAAAAATAAGTCAGTAAGCTTTAGGGCCTCCTTCTGGCTGAGGACAACAACTTTGGAAAACTTCTCAAACTCGGCGATGACACCCATGCAGGTCACGCCTGAGTTGATCCTCAAAACCGCCCAGCGGTATCTGTGGCCCGGCAATCGCACCGTCATCGAACTCCAGCTCAAACCCAAGAACGGCTGCAGCAGTGGCGATCTGCAGCACGGATTTCTATCCATCGCAAAGGCGCAAGATGCACGCGGAGCTGGGGTTCAAACACCACGCCTGATGATAGAGCTCATCATAAATGAGAGTTTCCTGGCCGATCATCTGTACTGAAGTTCGCTCGAGACTTATCAAGCGCGGCCGCATTGAAGATGTCACGAACCGGCTCCTTTCATTGATGGGACCAGTCTCGAGTGAACGCTCGATCCCCGCTCTCTAATGGCAGTCTGTGCAATTGGCATTTGCATTTCCATTGACGGCGATTGCTTTCGGTGAGGCGATCCCGGCGCCGCTGAAAGGAGACCCGGTGAGGGCGGTCCCCGCATTGTTGAAGGCGCTGACCGTATTGTCGTTGCTGTTGACGACCCAAACTACGCGGTTTCCGTCGATGGCAAGGCCTGTAGGCTGATTCAGTCCGTTGTTCGTGATGGCAGGGCCGAGCGTTCCGGCGGGGTTATTTCAAAGAGGGAGTTCGCGGTGCTGACCGTGATCCAGGCGTTGCCCCCCGGGTCAATCGCGAGGCCGGTGGGCGCGCCTGTGCCGGTGCTGACCCCGGTGGCGCCGAGCTTCGAGTTGCCAAGGTTATCGAACTCGGAGACGCTCGACGCACCGCTGTTGACGAACCAGATATTGCCCGATCGATCGGCGGCGACCGCGATGGGGGCATTCAGGCCGCCCCCCGTGTACTGGATAGCGACCGTCCACGCGTTGGGGGCCGACGGAAGCACCGATTCGAAGACCGGCGTGGGTGGGACCAGGTTGAACAGCGCGGAAACGTTACGGGCGGGGTTCTGCGCGATATTCAGGGCCGAAGTGATGGTATCGGTGGGATAGCCGGTTCCGGCTGCATTGGGAGCATCCAGAAAGAGCTTGCCGCAGTTGCTGCCATCGCCTTCCGCGCCGCCGGCAGAGTTGATGCACTGCCCGAGGATGTCGGCCAGCGTGTTCAATTCATTGGTGGGCAGCGTGGCGCCAGCAGGCAAAGTGGTTCCGCCGATTGCGCCCGTCGATGTATTCGTTACCTCCTGGGCCGCTTCGAATGCGAGTTGAATCCCTTTGGGGTTCGTGGAAGAGCTGCCAATGTGGTCATAGGCATTGGTGGTTCCGCTCATGAACGGCGCCAGGGCCCACACAGCAGCTATGGTGGTCAGCCCGTTGATCCTGATGTGCCTGCTCGAGTTCAGGCGGTTGCACGGGCCCAGCACCGCCATCTCGGCCTCGTTGAGGTTGGTGATATTGGTGCCGGCGCCGGCAGGCTGGCCTCCCGAGCCCACGAGGAAAACGAGCGCGCCGGGATTGGCGGAGGGGCAGTAGTTGGAGGGGAAAGTGAAACCGCCGGTGGCGGTGGTGATAATCGTCGGAGAGAACAGAGGCGTGGCCGCGGAGCCATAGCCGGTGTTGCCCACGGCGTAGAGCTGCAGGGTCGCGCTCGCGATCGGCTGCTGCCCGCCCTGCATCTCGCCCGTAGCTCCCGTTGCAACCGGAGGAGCTGGGCTCTCCGTCAGCGTGGGACCAACGCCGCACCCGGTCAACGCGATAGCTGCTGCGGTGGCAGCCAGAATCAAGCACGCAATCCGGGAATCGCTCATGGCCTCACTCCTGTGGTGTTGTTCGCCGCTGCTGTTGAAAGCGGTGCGGCGGGCGCGGCGGCGCCGAGGATCCTGGTCGCGCTGCTGTTGCCCTGGTTGGCGATCCAGACGCTCCCGGCCACATCGACTGCGATGCCGCTGGGATTCGAAAGCGATGTGTCTGTGAATCCGGTGGAGGGCGACTCTGCGGTGCCATCGTTCAGGAACAGGCTGATGCTGTTGTTCCCGGAGTTGGTGATCCACAACTGGCTATTGCCGTCGACGGCGACGGCGGATGGAGTATCGAGCCCGCCGCCGCTGGTGATGGTATGCTGCGTGATCCCGGTCTGGCTAATGGCTTCGACAAGGTTTGTGCCGGTGCCCACTGTCCATACGTTTCCAGTGGCATCGATCGCGACCGACACATTGGCTGCGGAATACGGACTGGGTGAAATCGCAGCTCCGTTCCCAGCCAGCTCGGAGACACTGCCGCCGCTGTTGAGCACCCACACGCTCTGCCCGCTGATGGTCAGCGGATTTGAGTCGGTATTGCCGTTGTAGTTGCTCGACCCCGGAGTGAAGGTGGCCGTGATGGTGTAGGAGTCCACGGCGAGGGCAGTGGTCGCCGTGATCGACGTGGCTGTTCCGCCGGACGGCGTCGCGGTGTAGGTGATCGTCCCGCAGGACGAGCCGCAACTTACGGTGGCATTGAGCACGCCGGTTCCCGCATCGCCGAAGATGATGGTCGAAGCCGGGGTCCAGGTGAAGGTGGGGGTGATGGCGGTCACGACCACGGTGTAGTTCGCCGTTCCGGTGAAGGGCCCGCCGCTCGCGGCAGGAGTGCTGTCCGTCGCCGTAATGGTGAAGGGATATGTGCCTGCCGCAGTCGGCGTTCCCGAGTGACAGCTCCGCTCAAAGTGAGCCCGGACGGAAGCGAGCCTGTTGTCACCGCAAACGTGTAGGGAGCTGTGCCCCCTCCGCTGGCTGTGAGCGTCTGCGGCGTGTAGGCAGTTCCATAGGTTCCATTGGAAAGCGTCGAGGGCGCAATCGTAATCAGCACTCCCGTGCCGTTCAGATTGACCGTCTGCGTGGAGTCGGGCGAGGTCGCGTCGAGGCTATTGTCCGTTGACACCAGCGTGCCAGCAATCCCGCCACCAAGGGTTGGCGAGAAGCTGATGGACAGGGTGCACGTGGCATTCGCCGCAAGGACGCCGCCTGTGGAATCGCCGCCCAAAAGTAGCGGGCAGGCCGTAGCGCCGCTGCTATTCAGCGTGAAGTTCGTCGAGATGCTCGGATTGCCGCCTGTGGCCGGGACCGGGAAATCCAAGAGCACATTGCCGTAGTTCAGTAGCGTCACCGTCCGCGGGCTGTCGCTGCTCGTCGAGCCAACAGATGTCGCGGCAAAACTCAGGCTCGGAGCGTCTACCTGGTCCAGTTTCAAGACGCGGTTATTTCCGGTATCTGAAATAAAGATGTTGCCGCTTCCGTCCAGCGCAATTGCACCTGGAGAACTCAGGCCCGTCCCAAGGACAACACTCTGCACGTAAGTACCATCGGGTTGCAGCGCCTCCTCCAGAATGCGGTTATTCTTAAGATCTGCGATGTAGATGTTTTCGTTGTCATCGACAGCGACATCAAGGGGATCATTCAGTCCACTCACGATTGTGCTCTGGACGTACGTGCCGCCCGTTTGCAGCGCTTCTTCAACGACCCGGTTGTTTATCGAATCTGCGACAAACACATCGCCGTCGCCGTCCACCGCAACGCCCTCGGGGCCGTTCAGCCCTGTGCCCGGGATCACGGTCTGCGCGTAACTGCCGCTGGACTGCAGCGTCTCCTTCAGCACGCGGTCGTTGTTGTAATCGCCGATGTAGAAGTTACCGCTGCCATCCACTGCAACACCGCCGGGCGCAGCCAATCCAGATGAGATAAGTACGCTCTGTGCGTAGCCCCCACCGGCCTGAAGAGTCATTTTCACCATGCGGCCGTTCCCTGTATCTACCACAAAGACATTTCCTGCGCCGTCCACCGCAATGCCGGTCAGGACACCAAGACCGCTCACAACCACGCTTTGCACATAAGTTCCGTTCGATTGCAGCGTCTCTTTCAATGCGCGGCCGTGCGAAGAGTCCGTAATGTAGACATTGCCTGCGGCGTCCACGGCAATATGGTGGGGCGAGCTCAATCCGGTGCCCACGATCACACTTTGGGCCCCGGGCGGAAAGACTACCAGCGGCGCAACGCCTGTGCCCTGGACGTACTCGGTCATAACCGGAGCATTTGTGGAGTCATAGAGCACCACGGCCCCATGGCGAATCCCCGGCTCCGTAGGCGTAAAGGTCACGTTCACTGCGCAGCTATTGCCTGCGTTGTAGGTTTGCCCAGCAACGCAGACATTGGCAGGCTGCGTCGCGGCTGCCTGGAAGTCCAGGTTGGCGATGCCCTCTGTCAGGACGGCGAAGGGCATGCTCCCCAGCGTAACGGGGGGGCTGAAATTGAAGGTATCGGGTTGCGGGGCGGTTGAGGTTCCCACAGGCACCGCGTCCAGCGCTCCCGTACCGGTCAGATTGATTGTCTGCGTCGTGTCGGCGGGAACCGCGCCGTTCAGGTTATTGTCCATCAACACGAGCGTGCCCGGGATCCTTCCTAACTCCGTTGGCGAGAAACTTATCGGCAGCGTGCAGCTGCCATTCGCCGCAAGAGTCCCCGGAGCGGACGAACTGCTCGTTACCAGCGGACAGGCCGTGGCGCCGCTGCTGTCCAAGGTGAAGTTCGCGGAGATGCTCGGGTTGTTCCCGGACCCTGGGATCGTGAAACTCAGAGTGGCGTTTCCGGAGTTCTCGAGTGTCACCACCTGCGGACTGTCCGGGCTGGTCTGCCCGACAGTTGTCGGAACAAAAGCCAACCCCGGCGGGGAGGAGACCGAGAACTCGTACACAGCCACGGGGGTTTGGGTCGAAACGTAGACGTCGCCCTCGCCGTCAAGAGTTAATCCCCACGGGCCGCCCAGACTGCTTGCGAATACACTCTGCGCATAACTGCCGCCAGGCTGCAGTGTTTCCTTATAGACTTTCTGACCGTTACCGTCGCCGTGGTAGACGTTTCCGTTGCCGTCCACCGCCACCCCGAAGACCGAATTCAACCCGCTCGTGATTGCGGTCTGCACGTACCCGCCGCCAGGTTGCAGCGTCTCTTTCAGCAGGCGGTCATTTGTTCCGGCTGACTCCCCGACGCAAACATTTCCATTTACGTCTACGGCCAGGCCTGCAGGTTTCGCCAAACCGCTCGCGATCGTGGATTGGGTATACGTGCCGTTCGGCTGCAGCGTTTATTTGATTACAGTTTCCCCGCTTCGAACTCCGAAATAGACATTGCCGCTGAGATCAACGGCTGCGTCCGCAGGATTATTGAACCCGCTTGCGACCACCGTCTGCGTGTAGGTGCCAGTGGGTTGCAGCGTCTCTTTCAATATCCGGTTGTTGAATGAGTCGGCAATGTAGAGGTTGCCCGCGCCGTCGATCGATACCCCAAAAGGGTTGTTCAACCCGGTAATGGATGTTATTTGACTCTGCGTGCAGCTGCCATTGGCCTGCAGGGTCTCTTTGAATATTTTGTTGGAGCGGTCCACCACGTAGAGATTGCCACCACCGTCTGCAGCCACGCCGCTGGGCTTTGAAATCCCGCTGGCGGAAACCGTACTCCGGACCGCAGGCAGGAAATTCAATTGCGGGGCCACGCCCGTGCCCACGGCAAATGCAGTCGCGACCACCGTATTCGAGGAACTGTACAGAACCACCGCTCCGTTCCGTGACCCCGACAACGAAGGCGCGAAGGTCACGTCCACCGTGCAGGTGTTACCGGAGACGTAGGACTGGCCCGCGACGCATACTGTGCCCGCCTGCGTCCCGGCCGGCTCGAAATCCAGACCTGCGACTCCCTCGGTCAGCACAGCATAAGGCGTGCTCGCCAAAGTGACGCTGGCGTTGAAGGTAAGGGTCAGCGTCTGCGCGGCGCTTGTGGTCCCCACATTGATTGAGCCGAAGTTGGCCTGGGCCTCGGCGTCTGGACCCGAGATCAGGACCGAGACAAGGATCAGGAGCGGCAGAGCTGCATAGCGAAAGGAGCGCGCGAGCAATGGCCGGTTGAGAAAGCAGTCAACAGATAACCTGTCGGCCAGCATTGTGTCCTCCAGAAGGGCAATCGCGGGCGGGGGAAAGGCGGGACCCCGGACTGCTGCCCGATCGGACACTTTCAGCAGCTGCCCAACGGCGACTATGGCACCGCCATGCTGACGCTGCTACTGGCAGATTTCGCAGACAAAGACGACGGAGGCAAGATTTCAAAGGGATTAGGAGCAGGTTTCGTCAGCGACACGGTTGGTGCGCTGGAACCGTCACCTATGCGGCGGCTGCAGGGGCAGCGAGCAGTTCAAGGCCTCTGCCGAATCCTGCGCCGCAAACGTATTCGCTGACGGTGACGGGCGCGTCGGGATCACTTTCAACCTCCACCTCGCTAACATTGACTGTCAAATCGACAGTTGGCACTGCCAGTTTCTCGAGGAAGACCTGAAGACGCCGCTGCCCAAAAAGCCCTGCTTCAGACCCACCAGAAGCTTCGCGAAATCGCCGAGCGCGGCGGTTGCAACATGAACCTTGAAGCACGCCAGGCCCTCGACCACGGCATCGAGATCGAGCGCGGAGGGATCTGGCTGGAGCCTTTGGAGGAGCAGTCCCAGAAACTCTGGGCCCCATTAACGCCTCCGCTGCTTTGTTTCCGGAATCTTTCGCTGAACAAAAGGCGCTGACAAACCCGCAGCGCCACATACCGCACTATGGTATTTCGATAACGCCAGCGATGAAACCAACTCGCAGATACATCTGACACGCCGGGCCTCCCCCCACGCCGCGGCGCGGGGCATGCAGAATCTCTGGGAGCCTGTGTCATGACTTGCGTCATAACGGCGATATCCCTGACCCTCTTGTTCGGTGTCATCCACAGACACTCACGCACATTGGAATGGCGCGTAATCTGTTTCAAACCCGCATGAATCGGGGCGATTGGTGTCGCTCCATTTCACTCAGACTCACGCGGGGCCAGATCGTTCACCGAAATGGCGTGGAATAGGTCGTCGGTTCGATCCGTCGTCGCAGTACGCCGAGGCGGTGTGCGATACATTCGGCACGCGGCGATACTGCGCGTTAGAATCGGGCTAGCCCAACTGCAAAGCAAATCGTCCTACACGATGTTCCTGGGACGGCTGCGAACTCACCACAAAACCTCGAGGCAATCTTAATGCAAAGAGTCGCTCTGATTACAGGTATAACGGGGCAGGATGGCGCCTATCTGGCCGAACTCCTGTTGGCGAAAGGTTATATTGTCCACGGCATCAAGCGCCGTTCTTCTTCATTCAACTCGGCGCGTATCGATCACATATACCAGGATCCCCATGCCCCGGCCGCACGTTTTCAAATTCATTACGGTGACATGACCGATGCGACGAATCTGATTCGCATCATTCAAAAGGTTCAGCCAGACGAAATTTATAACCTGGCGGCGCAAAGCCATGTGCTGGTGAGCTTTGAGACACCGGAGTACACAGCCAACGCCGACGCCACCGGTGCGCTGCGAATTCTCGAAGGAATACGCATACTCGGCCTCGCTAAGAAGACGCGTTTCTATCAGGCGTCAACGTCGGAGATGTATGGGAAGGTCCAGGAAGTTCCACAGAAGGAATCGACGCCCTTTTATCCGCGCAGCCCATATGGAGTCGCGAAGCTCTACGCCTATTGGATCACCGTGAATTACCGGGAAGCATACGGGTTGCATGCGTCAAACGGGATCCTGTTCAACCATGAGAGCCCAATACGCGGCGAGACGTTCGTGACCCGCAAGATCACGCGCGCAGTCGCGGCAATTGAGCTCGGCATGCAAAAGGCGCTGCACGTTGGCAATCTGGACGCAAAGCGCGACTGGGGACATGCGCGCGATTACGTCGAAGGCATGTGGCGGATCATTCAACAGGCGGAGCCGGACGATTACGTGCTGGCAACAGGCGAAGCCCACAGTGTTCGCGAATTCATAGAGTTGGCGTTTTCTGGGGTTGGCCGCAAGATCGAGTGGCGGGGTAAGGGTATCGACGAGGTAGGCATCGATTGTGCGACAGGAGAAACGATCGTCAGAGTCGATTCGCGATATTTCCGTCCTGCGGAAGTGGATTTCCTCCTCGGCGATCCTTCCAAAGCACACCGTGTTCTGGGATGGCAGCACAGGGTCACGTTCCCTGAGTTGGTTGCCGAGATGGTGAAATCAGACCTGCGTGCGATTGCCATAGAAAGGCAGTCGAGGGAACTGCTGCATGAGTAGATTCGATTTGGAAGGTCGCCGAATCTGGGTGGCGGGGCACCAAGGTATGGCCGGATCGGCCATCGTTCGCCGGCTCAAGCGCGAGGACTGCGAGATCGTGATGGTTTCGCACGGTGAGCTCGACTTGCTGCGCCAGGCGGATGTGCACGCATGGATGGGTGACAACCGGATCGATGCAGTGTTTGTGGCTGCTGCGAAGGTTGGAGGCATCCTGGCTAACGCAACGCGGCCTGCAGAATTCCTTTACGAAAACCTGGTGATTGAGACGAATGTGATCCACGCGTCGAAAGACACAGGGGTCAAGAAGCTGTTGTTCCTTGGATCGTCGTGCATTTACCCGCGCATGGCCACGCAGCCTATGCGGGAAGAGGCGCTTCTCACTGGCCCGCTTGAACCGACCAATGAGTGGTATGCCATTGCCAAGATTGCCGGTATCAAATTGTGCCAGGCCTATCGCCGGCAATATGGCTGCGACTTTGTCTCTGTGATGCCGACCAACCTGTACGGCCCAGGTGACCGCTACGACGCGCAGAGTGGTCACGTTGTGGCAGCACTGATCATGAAGATTCACGGCGCCAAGATTGCGAACCGCTCGACTGTGGAATTGTGGGGAAGCGGAACGCCGAGGCGTGAGTTCTTGTTCTCTGAAGACCTGGCCGATGCATGCGTTTTTGTCATGAAGAACTACTCAGATGAGATGTTCCTCAACATCGGAACGGGACACGACATCACGATTCGAGAATTGGCTGAAAGCACCGCCAAAGTCGCCCATTGGGAGGGAACATTCACGTTTGACAGGTCAAAACCCGACGGAACACCGCGAAAAGTAATGGACGTGAGTCGAATGACTGCCCTAGGGTGGACTGCGCCAACTGATTTTCAAGCAGGCCTGAGTCAAGCGTACGAGTGGTACCTCGCCAACGTGGCGGCGTCTTAAGGATCCGACTATTTGAGCCGAAATATTCGAAACAGCGACACCGTCTCTATTCGTGGCGAGAACCAGGACCGCTAACGACCCAGCTGATGAGGGTTCCTGCCCGGTTTGGGAGCTCGAAGCGACGGCGACTGTTCGAGCCACGCGCCCATGAATCCCATCTGCGGCTGAATCCTAAAGAGCCCACATCCCAAACTCAGCTCCGGCCGATTCTCGATCTCCATTCCCATTGCCCGCCACCTCTACAGCTGGAGACTCAGATCACACCGCTCACCAAAACTCCGCGCCCACGAGAAATGGGAGATAAAGGTACACGTTCGAAAAGTACGTTCTTGGCTGCTGAGGGCTATTGGATAGGGATCCCCACTTCAATCAAAAGCGAGAAATGCCTTTTTTGTGAGGTTTAGGCTCCTGATGACGCAAGAGGCCGACCTGGCACCTGTTGCAAATGCCGGTTTCGCAGACTACTGACGCCGTCAAGATCCACTTCCAGGGAGAAGCATTGTCCGGTGGCTGTGAGAGTGATGACGACCTTGCACTGATGACGGAAATCCGTCACGATCCCTTCGACGCCTGCGAATACCCCGCGCTCGACGCGCACCAACTCTCCAATGGAGACGGCCGGATGGGGCCGCAGCAGGCATCCACTGGCCAAGCCCTCGCGGATTCGTGCCATTTCAACTGCACTTACGGTGTTGCTCACACCGTCGCCCAGTAAGCGCAGAACTCCCGGCGTGCTTAGAAGCGCAATCCGCGTTTGTGACGAAAATCGGACAAATATATAGCTAGCGAACAGAGGCCTCTCGAGATTGACAATTCGATCTGTCCATCGCGAACGTTCGGAATAAAGTGGCAGGTAGTGTTCGAGGGCTCGGACCGCCAAATGGTTTGCAACCCGCTTTTCATGGTTGGCAACGACATGTAAGACATGCCATGGTCTCTCAAACATTCCAGACTCCAGCGAGAACTGCCGAAATCAAGGAAACTCTAAGAATTCTCCTGGACATTCCGGATTCCCATCCTAAGTATATCCCGCACATTTTGAGGCAAGATGACCGGTTTGGATAGAAAGGTAAACACAATAATCAAATATATTTAGTGAAAATCCCGGGAATATATAATCCGCGGCAGGCCGACTCACCCGCCACACAGGTTCGAGCGCTGCGAACCTTGCCGTCGGACATCCAAGCCAGTCCGACAATCTGATTCTATTTAGCCTCAACGCTAAGTGCGGCAGAGGAATCGGACCGAATGGGCCCAAGCGGCGCCAATTCACAACAAGCTGACAAACGTCTCGCATTTGCCATACAGATTTTGGGGCCTCTGATGGGACCTTGTGCTAACATATTTTCTTCGGAGAGAATCATTTCCGACCGCTTTTTTGGTGAATCGTCGGTTTCCAATGCTGGGACCGAGGGGGGCGAAGCCCGCCCGAATGCTTTTCACTCCAGCGCTATTTTCGATTAAGAAGTAGATTATCTGGATAGACGGATCAGTTGTAAATCCCTCCGCGACATTTGAGTCTTCCGGTGGCAGTATGAGCTCCTCGAACTCGAACGATCGCTGTCGGTCAGGATAGGCGTCGATCCGAGATCGCATTGTATAGAGTCTCTGTTGAGCGGCTAAGTTTTGATGATTGTGCTAGCGCGCGAATCTGTGGCTTTCTCGCAATTGCGGCGGTCCAAAGATGAAAATGATTACTAAGACCGAAGAGGACCCGTTCCTCAGTGAACCCCACCTCGGCTCAGCGCAACCGAAGCTTCCGGGAGCAAGCGACCGGGTCCGAGAGGTGAATCTTCTTGACGTCCTCACTCAGCTTGCTCGCCGAAAGAGATTGATCGGGTGGACAACTGTCGCCGGGATCCTTGTTGGAGGAATTCTTTGCCTGATAGTGCCGCCCGAATTTACGGCAATTACGAAGATTATGCCGCCGCAGCAGGCTCAGTCCATGACGACCCTCCTGATGAATCAACTCGCAATCGGTGGTGCGAGCTCCCTTGCCGCCGCAGCAGGATCGGGCCTTGGCCTTAAGAATCCAAATGATATTTACATAGGGATTTTGAATTCGCGCCTCATAGAAGACGCAATCATTCGGAAATTCGACCTTGAAAAGGTGTACCGCGCCAAAAATATGTCTGATGCCCGCAAGAGGCTCAAACAGAATACAGATATTACATCGGGAAAAGATGGCCTGATATCTATTTCGGTCGAAGATACGGGCAAGGAGCGGGTGCCGCAAATAGCAAATGCTTACGTCGATGAGCTTCGTACCATCACACAATCGCTCGCCTTCACCGAGGCTTCGCAGCGCCGCCTGTTCTACGAAGAGCAGTTAAAGCAAGCCAAGGATGCGCTTGTTGATGCAGTAGCCGCCCTCCAACAGGTCCAGCGCGCGAAAGGGATAATTAATCCTGACGCACAGGCCCGGAGTTTGATTACAAGCCTCGCTGGGATTGAAGGGAAGATCGCGGAGAAGAATGTCGAACTGCAGGCCTTGCGCTCATATTCGACCGAGCAAAATCCTGAAGTCAAAATTGCGGAGAGTCAGCTTGAGTCGCTGAAGGAGGAAGCTGCTCGACTCGAGCAGAATAGCCGTTCTTCAGGATATTCAGAACTGGGAATGAAGGACATTCCTGGAGCTAGCTTGGAATATATCCGTGCCGAACATGAGCTTCTCTATCGGCAGACGCTATTTGATCTTCTAGTCAAGCAATACGATTCTGCGAGGCTGGATGAGGCCAAGGAGTCACTCACTATTCAGGTGCTGGAGCCAGCAATCGAGCCAGACCGCAAGACGTCCCCAAAACGTTTGCTGCTCCTCATTATTTCGACAAGTGTGGGGCTTGTCGTCGGATGTGTTCTGGTGTTGTGCGCATCGTGGTTTGAAAGCATCCGATCCGATCCGAATTCATTGGAGCGCTTGAACAGGCTACTCGGGGCGATCAAAGGAACGAACGTCTGACGAGCACAACGCCTCGACAAAATCGATCGGTCCATCGCGGAACACCCTCGAACGTAAGCAGCCTCTAAAGAGAATCTGAGGAAACGTAAAGTGGGTATCGAGAACTTGAAAATTCTAGTTACCGGCGCCGATGGTTTCATCGGTTCACATGTGACGGAACTCCTAGTACGTTCTGGGCGACGGGTCAAGGCCTTTGTCTTTTATAACTCGTTCAATTCGTGGGGGTGGCTTGATACCCTTCCAAGGGAAATACTGGATGACCTTGAAGTGTATTGCGGCGATATTCGCGACAGCTACTGCATACGGAACGCGATGCGCGGTTGCGACGTAGTGATTCATATGGCCGCGCTAATCGCCATTCCGTTTTCATACGAGTCGCCGGAGAATTATATTGATACCAATGTCAAAGGTACTTTAAACGTGCTTCAAGCAGCTCGTGATTTAGGCGTGCAAAAAGTTGTACACACTTCGACCAGTGAGGTATATGGAACAGCGAAGTTTGTTCCAATCACCGAGGAACATCCGCTGCAGGCACAGTCACCCTACTCAGCCAGCAAGATTGGTGCCGACCAAATTGCCTCCTCGTTTTATGCTTCATTCGGGACTCCTGTTGCGATCATCCGACCCTTCAATGCATACGGCCCGAGGCAGTCGGCCCGAGCGGTGATCCCGGCGATCATTACTCAGTTGGCGTCAGGTCAACCCAAGGTTAATCTCGGAGCACTACATCCGACTCGCGATTTCACCTTCGTGACCGATACCGCAAGCGGTTTTATGGCGGTTGCTGATTCCCGGGCATCTGTCGGTGAAGTCATCAATATTGGCAGCAATTATGAGATCTCCGTCGGTGATACTGCTAAGCTTATCGCTGAGCTTATGGAAGTAAACATAGAGATTGAGACTGACGAGGCCAGGGTCCGCCCGGAAAAGAGCGAAGTATGCCGTCTCTGGGCCGACAACACCAAGGCGCGCAACCTCGTAGGTTGGTCGCCTAAATATGCCGGAATCGCCGGGCTGCGCAAGGGACTCAAAGAGACTATCAGATGGTTCGCCCAACCCGAGAACTGCAGACGTTACAAAAGCCTAATTTACAATACATAACAGTAACTCTTCACATTCGACGGTCCGAGTCTTGAAAAACACAATCATCGATCATCGGATTAATTGCACGGAGATAGTTACCGCGATTCGTGCAGCTTTGCCGAAGGATACCAAGCCGATTGCCCTTCATGAGCCATGGTTTGTCGGCAACGAACGTTCGTACTTGGAAGAGTGCGTCGAAACGGGCTGGGTTTCATCTGTAGGGAAATTTGTCGACAGGTTGGAACAGTTATTAGCAGAGTACACGGGAGCAACTCGCGCGGTTGCGGTCTCCAACGGGACATCCGCCCTCCACCTGTCCCTCAAGCTCGCGGATGTTCAGCCGGGTGACGAGGTACTGGTTCCAGCGCTTACCTTTGTCGCCACGGCGAATGCGGTTGCTTATTGCGGTGCTACTCCCCACTTCGTGGACAGCAGTGAAGCTACGCTTGGGATCTGCCCAGCGAAACTCGAACGATATTTGACGGATATTGCCGATGTAAATAACGGGACGTGTTTCAATCGCCTTACGAGCGCTCGAATCGCAGCAGTGGTTCCCATGCACACCTTTGGATTCCCGATCGACCTTGACGGCCTTACCGGTGTATGCGAGCGATTCTCCATTCCGATGGTGGAAGATGCCGCAGAATCGTTGGGTTCTTTTTATAAGGGGAAGCACACGGGAACATTTGGGAAAATTGGTGCGCTAAGTTTTAACGGAAACAAGATCATTACCACCGGTGGGGGCGGCGCGATTCTGACCGATGATCCGGAACTGGGAATGAAGGCAAAGCACCTCAGTACGACTGCCAGGCAGCCACATCGATGGACATTCGTGCATGATGCCGTTGGATATAACTACAGGATGCCGAATCTGAATGCGGCGCTAGGGTGCGCGCAGCTGGAACAGCTGCCCCGCATTCTGCGGCACAAACGGAGCCTTGCAGAGCGGTATCAACGGGCGCTGGCAGAATGTCAAGGAGTGCGTGTCATGGCGGAGCCTTCAGGCACCAGCAGCAATTACTGGTTGAACTGCCTTCTTGTTGAGAGCGGAAATGCGGGGGACCGAGACCTTTTACTCGCAACGACCAACGATGGCGGGATCATGACCCGGCCCGTCTGGAAGCTGATGCACACGCTTCCCATGTACGAATCGTGTCCACGAATGGATCTGAGCGTAGCAGAACGATTCGAGGCCTCAATCGTTAACCTTCCAAGCAGCGCCTTTCTCGATTGCGGGAATGAATAGACAACGAATTTGTGTCGTTACCGGCAGTCGCGCCGAGTACGGATTGTTGCAGCCGCTGATGCGAGCGCTCGAAGATGATCCGACATTTAGCTTACAGATCGTCGCAACCGGGGCGCATCTTGCGCCGGAGTTTGGGCTTACCTATAAGGTAATTGAAAGTGACGGATTCAAGATCGATGCCAAAGTTGAAATGCTGCTTTCAAGCGACACTCCGTTGGGCGGGGCAAAGTCGTTGGGAATCGCTGTAATCGGAATTGCGGAGGCACTTGATAGGCTCGCGCCGGACCTCGTGGTAGTACTGGGCGACCGCTTCGAGATCTTTGCTGCTGCCCAAGCGGCCCTCATGTTGCGGATTCCGTTGGCTCACATTGGTGGAGGAGACACGACGGAAGGCGCAATTGATGAGGCAATCCGCCACGGCATCACGAAGATGGCGCATTACCATTTTGTAACCAATGGGTTGGCGCGCAAGAGAGTGATGCAGATGGGTGAAGATCCCACCCGAGTCTACAACGTAGGTAGCTTAGGTCTGGATGCGATCCGTTCATGCGTGCTCATTGAAAGAGATACTCTACAAAGCAGCCTCAATTTTGACTTTCGACGTCTGAACCTTCTTGTCACGTTTCATTCCGTGACATTAGCTCCCGACCTCGGCGTAAGTGGATTCGATGAGCTTTTGTTGGCGTTGGACGGAGTTGGTGAATCGGTGGGTGTGATTTTTACACGTCCAAATGCAGACCCGGCCGGCCTTCAGCTGATTGAGCGATTGGATGCATACGTGAAAAGGCATCCGAACGCGCGGGTCTACAAATCCCTTGGCCAGCAGCTCTATTACAGTGTCATGGCGCAGATCGATGCAGTAGTTGGGAACTCGTCAAGTGGGTTGTATGAGGCACCGAGTTTTCAAAAGCCGACTGTCGATATCGGCGAAAGGCAGCGGGGGCGCCTGGCGGCAGACTCGGTTATTCATTGCGAACCGGAATCCAAGTTCATCGAAAGAGCAATCCGTCAGGCCCTCACCCTGGATTGTTCGCGGACTGTGAATCCCTACGGAGACGGCCATTGCGTGGAGCGGATCATGGCGGTACTAAGACAGAGCGTTGAAACCTCGCAAGAACTCCAGAAACGCTTTTTCCTGGCAGGCAACGAATGAATACGAAGCGCGCACTCATCATAGCCGAGGCGGGCGTAAACCATAACGGCTCGTTGGAACAAGCGCTTCAACTGATCGGAGCAGCAGCCAAGGCGGGGGCAGATGTCGTCAAGTTTCAAACCTTCAGGCCAGATGCGGTTATAAGCAGGTTCGCACCGAAGGCCGACTATCAGCTGGCGAACACCGGTATCGCTGAGTCGCAACTAGAGATGGTGACAAAACTGGAACTCGGCGACGCTGCTCACCAGCAACTGGTGGACTACTGCAATACGCTTGGAATTCAGTTTCTCTCCACGCCCTTTGATCTTTCCAGCGTCGACCTGCTCGTGAACGTGCTTGATGTTCAGCGAATCAAGGTTGGGTCCGGCGAGATTACAAATTCGCCTCTATTGTTGCATATTGCCAATTCTGGCTTGCCGATCATCCTCTCGACAGGCATGAGTACATTGGCGGACATTGAGGAAGCGCTTGGTGTAATTGCGTTTGGATACTTGAAAACCGGTACACCTCCTTCCGCAGCGGCGTTTCGTCTTGCGCTGCAGTCAAATGAGGGTCAGGAAGCGCTCCAGGAAAGAGTGGTCTTACTTCATTGCACCACCGAATATCCTACGCCATTCTCCGACGTGAATCTTCGAGCAATGGGCACGCTCGGTTCTGCCTTCGGTCTGCCAGTTGGAATCTCCGACCATACGATCGGGTATTCTGTGGCGATTGCCGCAGTCGCCCTTGGAGCTTGCACCGTAGAGAAGCACTTTACCCTGGACCGCAGCTTGCCAGGCCCAGACCATAAAGCATCCTTGGAACCATGTGAGCTCGCAGCTATGATCAAGGCCATTCGCGAGGTCGAGCAGGCAATGGGCTCATCGCGGAAAATGGTAGTGAAGTCTGAGGCAAGAAACCAGGCAATCGCCCGGAAGAGCCTGGTGGCACTGCAGCACATAGCCAAAGGCGAGCCATTTACACACGGTAACCTCGGGGCCAAACGTCCGGGGATGGGTGTTCCACCCACGCGGTACTGGGAGTTCCTCGGGAAAACAGCCACCCATGACTATCGGCCCGACGAGCTAATTCTCGAATGAACAAGCGCAAGCAACTGATCATTGTTGGGGCCGGCGGCCACGCAAAAGTGCTGATTGCAACGCTTCGAGCGTGCCGAGAACCAATCGTGGGAATCCTTGATCGCGATAGCAAGAACGAAGCTACCTCAATTCTTAGCGTGCGGGTCATAGGAAACGATGACACGATCCTGCAGCATCGGCCGAGTGATGTTTTGCTTGTCAATGGAATCGGCGCAGTGTCTTCTCTGGCACACCGCAGTGACGTCTTCAGGAAGTTCCACGCGCTTGGATATCACTTTCAAACGGTAATCCATCCGTCAGCCGTCTGTTCGGAACAGGTATCCCTTGGCGAGGGGGTACAAGTGATGGCTGGGGCAGTTATCCAGCCGGGTACTGTCGTTGGCGACAATACGATTCTGAATACGATGATGTCAATCGATCATGACTGCACGATAGGTAGCCACGTGCACATCGCACCGGGCGCGACCCTTTCGGGAGGAGTTTCAGTTGGGGAAGGTACGCATATCGGCACCGGCGCTGTCGTGATTCAGAACGTAAGTATCGGTGGCAACTGCTTGATTGCGGCCGGGGCGGTGGTCGTTCACGATGTCCCAGACTGCACTTCTGTAGCTGGGGTGCCAGCAAGGAAAATGCGGGGCTCAACGAGGGGACCTCGGCGATGAAGAATTGGGTTACTTGTTGCGTTAGTCCGAACGCAACCATCAGGGAAGCGATTCGTGTTATCGACGCAAGCTCTTTGCAGGTCGCCCTTGTAGTTGAAGGTGCCCGCTTGAGGGGAACTGTGACCGATGGCGACATTCGACGAGCTCTTCTCGCTGGAATGACGCTCGAGTTGTGCATATCGACTGTAATGAATGAAAATCCTAGAGTCGCTGTGCTTGGCGATGACCAGGAGACTACGTTGGCGCGAATGCGCGCCGCACAGGTCCGCCAGATGCCAATTCTGGATGCCGCAGGTTTCCTGGTTGGACTAGAGACCCTCGATGAGCTGCAGGAAGCACAAGCGCGGGAGAATCCCGTCATTATTATGGCGGGAGGGCTGGGAAAGCGCCTGACTCCTCTTACGGAGAACTGCCCTAAACCGATGTTGCTCGTTGGGGGGAAGCCGATTCTGGAAACTATCCTATTGAGTTTTTTGGGACATGGATTTAGACATTTTTACATTTCGGTGAACCATCGTGCAGAGATGATTAAGGAGTATTTTGGCGACGGTTCTCGCTGGGGCGCGTCTATAGAATACTTAAGCGAAGATCGGAGTCTTGGTACTGCCGGTGCGCTTTCGCTCTTGCCAGTCAAGCCGATCGTGCCAATGATCGTGACAAATGGAGACATCCTGACGAAAGCAAACTTCGATCACTTATTGCAATTTCATGTTGAACACAAATCAAGGGCAACGATGTGCGTTTGCGAGTACGAGTATCAGGTTCCATATGGCGTGATCCGGTTGAATGGACACCAGATTCTCGAGATCCAGGAAAAGCCCAGGCAGAAATTCTTAGTTAATGCAGGGATCTATGCATTGGATCCCGATGTCCTGGGTCTTGTTGTCGCAGACGAGCACATCGATATGACTACTCTGATCGAGAGAGTAGCTAGAGAGAATTGGGAGACAGCCGTGTTTCCCTTACGTGAATATTGGATGGATATTGGACGGCATGCCGATTTGGACAGGGCGAACGCAGAGTTCAATCTCCAATTCAAGGAGTCCGACGGTAACGCGAGTTCCATCTAGTCAGCGGGCGAGGATCGATTCCCGAGAAATGGAACAAGCTCCAGCGATTCGCGCACCTTTGAATCAAGCATTCGGTTGAAGAGGACGCTCACCGAAGTTCAACGGCACGAAGCGAATCCCTGGATCGCAATATGAAATGAGACCGAAAGCCAATGCGCTCACGAGGCAAATTTGGAATCGAGCAAGTTAAAAGCCGCTGTAATCGGCCTCGGGAAGGCCGGTTCGCGTTTTGATGAGGAAGGCCGTCCGGCAGTCTGGTCTCACGTAGGAGCCTATCTGGCGTCGAGAGATCTTTACGACCTGGTGGGAGGCGCCGACGTCTATGCGGAGAGCCGCGCTAAATTCTTGGCCCGCTGTCCGGATCTTCCCTGTTTCGACAGCGCAGAGGACTTGATTTCGAGCCTTTGCCCCGATGTTGTTAGCATCGCAACTCCGATCGGCATCCGTTCGAAAGTGTTTCATGAAGTGCTCGAGGGAAATCCCCCCCCCCGGGTCATAATTTGCGAGAAGCCGCTGGCCTCAGAACCGAAAGTCAGACTAGAACTTGTGCAAATGTGCGCGGCAAAGGGAGTGGTGCTGATGGTCCATTACAACCGTCGGTACGCTTCGATTTATCAGCGCATGCGAAGGACTATTGCCGGGGGCGATCTGGGCGACTTGACGTCCATCACCGTTCGAATGGCAAACAGGCTCTGGAGCATCGGTTCACATGCGTTTGACCTACTCTTCTATTTAAGTGGGGAGGAACCATGCCAATGGAGCGCATTGGAGATTCCTGCCCTTTCGGAGAAGGGCGAGCCCGCAATTGATTTTGTATCGTACTTTCCATCTGGGGTTGCGGGCAGGGTATTGATGCATGGACCTTCATGCATTCTGCTGTTTGAAGTTGATGTGATCGGCACAAAAGGCCGACTAACCGCCTCCGAAAATGGCGGCCGCCTGGATTACTCGCCCTTTGTCAGTTCATCACAGTACCTTGGCTATGTTGCCTCAGGCCCGCCGGAGCGCCTGTATTCGACGGCTCCGGACGAATCGACATTCGTCGCCATCGTCCGCGAAGCTGGGGACGTACTTGTGGCCGGCAAGGATCCGACTTGCAGCGGTCAAATGGCCCTTCAATCAGAGGCGATGTTAGACCAAGTGGTGAATTGGAGGAGCGAATAGCCATGAATAATCGTTTGGCAATCCTCGGCGGAGAACCAGTGCGCCGCATGCCTTTTGTGGTGGAGCCACTAATAGATCAGGACGAAGAAGACTGCGTGCTACAAGCGATCCGTGATCGCAATTTTTCCCGCTATATTGGTTCAGATCATAGCAACATTGAAGACATTCTTCGTATGCCTAGTGGCGATGCCGCAAGCATTGATGCCGCATGGCATTTTCTTGGTGGCCCAAATGTTCGCAGGTTTGCTGCGGATTTTGCTGAAAAGGCTGGAGTGAAATATGCAATTCCAGTTAACTCCGCCACCTCCGGTCTCGCGACGGCTCTGGCTGCAACCGGGATTGCGCCAGGCGACGAAGTGCTTCTCCCTGGATTATCGTTCGCTGCGTCAGCGACGGCCATACTCGTCTTCAATGCTATTCCAGTCTTCGTGGACATTGATCCGCGGACCTTCTGCATCGATCCAAAAGAGATTGAAAGGGCAATCACACCCCGCACGCGCGCCATTCTTCCGGTCCATCTTCTGGGCAACGTATGCGATATGCGGCAGATTTGCCGAATTGCCGAAAGATATCACCTCAAGGTGGTTGAAGACTGCGCCCAAGCACCAGGCTCCAAGTTGCGCGGGCAGTGGGTCGGTACATTCGGTGAGGCTGGTGTATTCAGCTTTCAGCAGTCGAAGAACATCACGACTGGCGAAGGCGGCATGATCATTACGAATGATCCGGAAATCGCATGTAAGTGCCGCTTGATTAGCAATCACGGTGAGGTCGTGATGAAAGAGAGTCATACGGATGAACAGTTAGCCAATGTTGTTGGCTGTAATTTTCGAATGACTGAGCTATCGGCTGCGCTCGGTATCGCACAGCTAAGAAAGCTAGACAAGGTTAATCAATGGCGCAACCGGAACGCCGAGTTTCTTATCAGGGAATTAGCTGATGTTCCCGGCCTTACTCCTCCGTGCGTTCATCCAGACGTTCAGTGGGTGTGCCATGTTCTGGCATTTTTGTTTGACAGTGACCGTTTTGGAATCTCGCGAGAGTTGTTCTTGGCCGTAATGCGCGCTGAGGGAATTCCAGTTGGCACGGGTTATGTGCGTGCGATGTACGAGAACGCATTGTTTCTACGGCGCATTGCCTTCGGTGTCGACGGATCACCATGGAAGGAGAACAACAGTCAGATAACTTATTCGCATGATCAATGCGCGGTAATCCATCGGTTGCTTAACCAGCAATTCTTGTGGTTTTACCACATTGCCTACTCTTCTACGACGGAGGATATGAAGGATATTGCCGCAGCGGTGAAAAAGATACATAGTGCAGTCCCTGTGATTCAAGAACATGCAGACGATATCCTCGAGCAAGGGGATACAAATAAGCGCCAAGGCCGGCTATGAAGAGATGCTATTCGCCGAATAAGCTACGGAGGGCTTGAATGGGATCGATTGTAGCTGTGGTGCATGCCCGGGGCGGTTCAGTTCGAGTTCCGTTGAAGAACATTCGCCCGCTTTGCGGTCGGCCGCTTGTGGCGTGGACGATTGAGGCTGCACTGGGGAGCAAATGCAACAGAGTGATCGTTTCAACGGATCACGCGGGAATTGCAGAAGCGTCGGCCGGTGCGGGTGCAGATGTGCCATTTCGGCGACCTGCAGATCTTGCACAAGACGTTGCTTCAGAACTAGTCACTCAACATGCCATCCGATTTCACGAGGAAGAAACCGGTGAAAGAGTGGATATTGCGGTGACGATCCAACCCACTACTCCGTTTTTGACTGCTGCAGATATCGACGCTTGTGTTGACCTTGTGGCTAACAGCCCAGAACTAAACTCGGCATTCACAGTTGGGCCGGTTAATCAACGCCCCGAATGGATGTTCCTGCGGGACGAGACCGGTCGTGCGCGGAAATTTCTTGAAGGAAGGCTGGGCGGAGACATGGGCATCAGCCAGACCCTGCCTCCCTTGTGGCATCCAAACGGGGGCGCCTACGCGACGCGACGCGATCAACTCTTTGGAAGCGATGCAATTTTGATCCCTCCCTACGGGATCCATACAATGTCAATGTGGGCTTCGATCGATATCGACGAGGAAATTGATTTCATTTATGCCGAGCAGATCGCCTGTCGATTCGGCTGGGATCGTCACGGAGCAACATCGAGCGCTGGAGCGGAATAGCAGCGCCTTTGACGTCGATCCCGACCCGACGTCGGAATCGGCTTCGGACACGGCCCGGGTTAAGCTCCGGATCCATTCACGTCAGGTCGCAATGCAATAATGTTCCGAATTTGTTTACGCTTCTTGCGTGCTCGATCAGAAGGCGGGCAGCAGAAACCTGGAGCGACTGTAGTTGAACATTCGAGGAGTCCTGGAGCGTGAAGAATAGCTTTGAGGGTGTTGAAGATATCAGAAGTTTTACGAACGTTCGGGCGATTGAAGCATATCGAGCAACCCGCCTTAATGGAGCAAACCTCCGCGCACAGTGGTTAGCCGAGCAATCGGCACTAACACATCCGTTCGCCGTCGTGGAGGTGGGGGCAGGGTCATCATGCTTACTCTATAGTTTCGCGGAGAGTGGCATTCTCAGCCACGGTATCGGAATCGAGCCGACCCATTCGAGGTATGAGTTTGCGGAACACTGGCGCAGGGCAATCGGCTACGAGAACGTTGAGAACCTCTGTGCCACGTTCCAGGAGGTGCCCGTCCGCCGCGCTGCCGTTGATATGGTGCTAATTCTGGACAATACATTATCGTATATGTGTTCCGGCAATGAAGGAAATCTGCAAATCACAGTCACATTAGCGTTTCAGTGGCTTCGTGTCAGAGGCATGTTAGTGATAGAGGTGGCAGATTATGCTCGCAAGCCAAACTGGGAGCGGCACGTCGAAACGCAAAGCGACTCGCGATTTAGCGCTTCGAGTCACCGAATCGAGCTTCTGTCCAATGATGAGGTTCTGTCGGAAAGCATGGTCTTTCCCCGGATTGGAGATCCGATCAAACGACGCGACGGCGCGCGTTGCATCCGAAAAGAACATCTGGAAGGTCTTCTTCTGGAAATAGGCTTTGAAGACATACGGATCACTACCGAGGCGATTCCGTGGGTCAATCAAGAAGGCTACCCGCACTACATCTTAACCGCCGTTCGACCCTAATCCGAGCCCCTTCAGGCACTTCAATTCGGATTGTATGAACGCGAAGGTCCGCGAGCCCTCTCGACGGCCACTCGATAGCAGAAACGTACTGACTTTTGACAGTGATTACGAACCAAGATACTTCCAAATCGGAGACAGTAAGACTGACAACTACGAAGAGCGCTGTGCTCTTCATTGCGTGCCGGTACATGACGTATGCATTGGCGTTGGTTCGGAGTCTTTTGGTGGCAAGGTTCCTTGGACCATTTCTCCTCGGCATATTTGGCTTTCTTACGCTCACTTTGCAGTATCTCGCATATGCCGGGCTTGGGCTGCAATTTGCGATCAACGTGGAGCTAGCAACTAAGCCCGAGTCCGATCACCGTAATAGCATCTCAGCCTCAATCTTGTTCACTGCACTTATCGGATCGGTGATCGTCTTATCGGGCATACTGATTCTGACCCTTGGGGTGCAGATCTTTAATAAGTACTCCTTTTATCATTTCGCACCGCTGGTTGGAGTGATCGCTGCCAGCACGATGCTCCAGCAGGTCTATACCAACATCTTTCGTGTTTGCGGCAAGCTGGTCGAAATTGCGATTGCCGAAAGCGCCGCTGTGGTGGTGCTTATTGCACTGGCATCAATATTTCGCGGTGACACCCTGATCTATGCGCTGCTGATCGGTATGAGCGCCTCGGCGGTTTTCGCGATCATCCTGTTTGCATTGCGTATGCCGATCCAATTCAACTGGACACTAAAGCGGGCTTCCGTACGCACGCTGCTGGCCATCGGCCTACCGCTCCTGATGTATAACGCCAGCTTTAGCCTAATCACGATGGTCGCGCAGAGTGTCGTAAGTATTTATTACCCGTTGAAAACAATGGGGTATTACACTTTTGCCTCTGGAATTGCTAACGTGGCGCTTCTCGGATTTTCGTCCATCGCGTGGATTGCGTATCCAAGCATCTTACGAAGAACAAGGGTTGGTCTGCCGGATGAAGACGTGGCATCAGTTACCGACAGGGCGAATGTGGTGTTTGGAACGGCTGTTTTCCTATTAGCCCTGGCGGTCACTATTATGCAGCCACTAATCTTTCTCATATTGCCGAACTATACAGGGGCAGGAGGAGCGATAGGTGTCCTGTTGCTCGCACAGGCACTCCTTCAGAGCTCGTTCGGATTCAATTGTCTCGCGATTGCACGGCAGAAGCAATTAACGGTCGCGAGAGTAAGTTTCATCTCCGTAGTATTGGTGGGAGCATTCTCGTTATTTGCTGCGAAGGCTGGACTTCCCTTCATCTGGGTGGCGATTGGCGTGTTGCTCGGAGGCATCTTTTTTTCACTATTCCAGGCTCGCACTGGGCTTGTTCTGCTTGGGACAGGCACAAAAATCAGGCCTATCATTAATGCAGGTACATACTTGTCTCTTGCACTGTGTTTGGGGGGGATTCTGCTTGGCCACCCGTCGATCGGGGCTGTCGCAGCATCGGGGGCCTATCTTTCAACGAACCGCGCACGAGTTTGGGAAGTAGGGCACCTGTGCAAACCTTACCTGCGGAACCTTTCTTGGATTTGTCAGCGTCGGGTAATTCAGGTTGGGGGAGAGTCGTGAATCGCAATCTGCGCTTCCATTCCTGCGTAGCCGCATGGAAATGGAAAGGGTCGCTGCTGCGCTACAGGCTAGTGAGGCAGTCAGCCGCAATCAGATTGGCGCTCAGACGAGTTAACGACCGAGTTTATTTATGGCCGCCGTTTGGCCCGACTGACGAGGCCAACCTGGCAAGAGTCAAGGTGGAATTATCACACTACCTTTCCGGCTTCGAGAAGAAAGTTCTGTACTTCGGCAGAAAGGAGGACCGGCTGGCGGTTCACGAGTACGGACTTACCGCTTCAACAGTTGCTGCGACGCCTGAGATCAGCAGCAGGGAAGCGAAGATCGAACTGCGGCGCGCAAGGTATTGCTTGTTGTGGCGTAGCGATCGTGTTCCGAGGGCGATTTCGCTAAATCCGCATGTGTATCATGTTGGCCAGCGGGTTGGCAGCGCTGATGTGTGCGAATGGTTGCGTTTGGTCTCCGATATTTATCTCGCCGAACGCTCTCGACCCGTAAGAGCGGCTTCCCTGCCCACAAATCTTCGCTCCTGCGCAGTTTTAGGATCCGGGCCAAGCGTCGAGCACTTCTTTGATGAGGGTGACCGTTGGGAAGGCTGGATCGGATGCAATTTTCTCGTATGTGACGATCGGATTATCCGCACCGGAAAGCCCGTCGCTTATTGCACCGCGGATCCTGCCTTTTACAGCCCAGCCGAGACATTCCGGGTATGGCGGAAACGATTGTTTCAGTTTCTACGGGAGACACCATGCGTTTACGTGACGTTGGCGGACTTCGCTCCATTCATTGAACTGAATTTTCCCGAAGATATCAAGGCGAAGTGTCACTACGTGAAGACCCTCGGTCATGACAGTTACCGAGCAACGACATCTTTTCGCAATTGTGATTTTACCGTCACTCCATACGGGAATGTCCTAACCGACTTAATGCTGCCCGTCGCCACTTGCGTCAGCCGTCGAATCGGGCTGTATGGATGTGACGGTCAACCACCAGGCGCAACTGACCTCCCAAAATCTCCGCGCATGCATGAGTGCGATGAGTCATGCTGGAATGAACTTCCTCACGCACGCTTCGGAGATCCTTCAAATTACATGGATACATTCGGTCTATATACGAGTTTCGTTGTTGCACAATGCCGAAAGCACGGATCAGAATTTGCCCTAAGGGCTCCTTCCTGGAACACGGGTTTGAGGGGAGTGCCACTGCTTTCGGAGAATCGGGTTCTCTGGGAGACCTAACGGCAGCGTGTCCAATCTGCTAATAGTCATCGCCGGCACATTTCTTTCCGCATGGTTGTTATTTCTGCGCGGTCCGAGTGCCGGCAAGACTTTAAACGCCTCGCGCTGGATGCTATTCGCGTGGAGCATGCTGGTGCTTGTACACATATCTAGCCCTATTCGCTATCTGAGTTTAAAGCTTTCGCTATCAACATGGATGTATTGTGGGTTGTGGATCGGAACCTTTATCGTCGCCGACAACGTCCGTTTCAGCATTTTTCCTAACAAGCTTTCAACCGGACCGCGTGAGCGCAGGGAGATGCCTTCGAGGGCGATCGGGACCATCTGTGTTATGGCTGTAGCAGGGATGATAGTGCTGGCCTATCAGAGCAGGTCGGTCGCCAGCGGTGACGAAGGCCTACTGGCTGCATTTCGCGACGCCCAGCTTGCTCAGCTTGAGGGCGGCGAGGGCGACTTGCTTAAGACTATTGCCACCGTGCTCGCATGCGGCGGCCTCGTAGTCGCTTTGACCGATACCAGCAGAGCCATGCTGCGGGGATCTCGAATTCCGCTGCGCGCCCTGATCGGATTTGCTTCTTATCTCTCAGTCACTGTTTTTACGGCTGGACGGCCCGGTATTGTGCTGGGTGCGTTAAGCGTCTTTACGGCAATTGTGAGTTCCGGCTTCCTTGGCGGGTCCGGAAAACGCAACTTGAAGCGAGTGGTCGTCACAGGCATTGTCCTCTTTGCGGTTGGGGGGGCTTACATCGCAGCCGTTGTTTCAACCCGGACAACGGGGTGGACTGGGGGAATGGAGAACAAGATTGACCTCATGAACGAAATGGGAAACAGCGAACTAAGTTCAAGATTTCGCGAATCGCTCCGCCCTGCAGGCGTCCTAGGCGACACAGTTATTGAATCTTTCTACTACCTGTCTCCTCAGCTTTACGGCCTTCAACGTTCACTCAATCACTATCGTGGCCCCATGGGATGGGGCGCGATCGAGTTTGCCTACATTGATAGAAGGATTGAGGCAATTTCGAACGTTAGACGATTTGAAAATGTCATTGACGCCGATGCACAGTCGTTTGAAGATGTCGAAGTATCGCCCCACTTCTTCCAGACAGCGGTACAAACTACAAATCTCGATTTTGGCCGTGTCTTAGGCCTCTGCTTTGTGTTTCTCTGTGGAGTGTTGAGCAGGCGTTCGCGCACGAGAGCGCTGGACACGCATTCCCCTTTCGCAATAGGCCGGCAGGCGCTTATCTGTTCAGGGGCTGCATGGAGTATCATCTTCAGCCCATTTGCAGAACAATCGTGGTCATTCCCGCTGCTTTGGTTCATAACAATACCGATTGTGTTTGAGCGCGGCCAATCGTTTCTCGCCGCTCTGAGCCGTCCAGTATCTCGAACTGAAAGCAGTTGAGGGCTCGGCGCTGACTTAAGGTGGTGTTACGAAATGAATCTGCTGTACATTTTACCGTGGGCGACGCCGGCCTTCCTGGAGAGATACGGTGACGGAAACGCAGCATGCCACCGGAAACCGACTCTGATCATGGAGGCCCTTGCTCGACAGCAGCACAGACTTGTCGCGATTTCGACTTATGTGGTCAGCCATACTGAATGGCGATGGAGACGAAGGGAGAGTGACATACCGTTCCAGGGCGTTGAGATTATTTATCCTTCGGGAGTAATGATAAGGCCCTTCGGCGGACTACTTGCCGCATTGCGCTCCGGAGGCGTGATTCAGACAGTTTTGAGAGATTTTTCACCCGACGCCGCAATCATTTACAATGCGGGCCTATCCGAATACTTCGCCGTTAAGGCCCTTCGCCGTGCGTTGAAGCCAATTCCGATTTTACTTGAGCTCGAGGATCTGCCTCTTGCGCGGAAACGGGAGTGGAAGAATCTAAAGCCGCGATTGGATCAATTGTGCTTTAACGGAATGTTGAAAGCGGCGACTGCCTTTACAGCGGTAAACCAGGCAATGCTGGACAGGCTGCCACAAGACAAACCCAAGGTCCTGTTCCCCGGCATTATCGATCCGGTTCTCGTGGAGTTCGCACGTAATCGAGTGGCGCCATTCTCTCGCCCCAAGCGGACCCTTGGTTATTTCGGGGGATTGAGTGAAAGAAAAGGCGTCGGGGTGCTTTTGGAGCTTGTACAGCACCTTCCCGACGGGTGGGACATTCTGGTCACCGGAAGTGGTGACATGGCTGCGCAATTTTCAGCTTTTAGCCGGCGGTATCCTGATCGGCTTCGATTTTTAGGCAGAGTTGGAGATAGGGAGCTTTGTCAGGCCATTTGCAGCGCAGATTGCATGGTGATCCCTCGGGAGGGAATTATGACTCCTGGAGAAGACATTTTCCCATTTAAGACGTTTGAATACATCGTGTCAGGCAGTCACATAATTGGCTGCGATTTGCCGTCAGCCTGCGACATAGACTTGTCGTTTATTAAGGGTTTCGACGGCACAGTATCCGATCTGGTTACAGCACTCTCGACTGCTGATACGGATTGGCGATCAGGCAGACAACTTCGTGAGAGAGCAATTTCCGTGCTTCTCGCGAAATATGGAACGGAATCCGTGGCCGGAATCCTAACAGATCTTTTGTTCCGCTCGGATTCGGTACTTAGGGCCGGCAGGTGGAATTCACTGGCACTTAAAACTCAAGGGCATTCCAGAACAAGTATCCCTCGACCGGGTGCGGCGGCTGAAAGCGATCGGGAATCGACCATATGACGCTTTCGCTAAGGCTCCGGCTAGGGGTTGAAGTAATGAAACAGTTTCGAAGAAACGCGGTGTAATGCGTGCGTCATTTGCGATGTTGGGCGCAGAACACGAGCTATCGGAGTAACGATGAATAGATCGCATCAGAAGTAGAGAAGAATGCTGCAGTAGCCAATGCTGCTTCTGCATGCGCACAGCCGGCAATCAGAAGTCGCCGGAAGCCTATCGGAGAACTCGTCAGGAGGACCAGAGTTATCGGTCTTGACAGAAACATTTTTGATGAAGAGATACCGGGTAGTTAAAGTGGATCAACTGCTTCTTAATTTCGCTATTTTGCTGGCGTGCGGATGCGCGGTCCATTTGGATCCACTCTGTAATGTTTCAATTGGATCGACACATGTTTCGCTTGCCAAGAATAGCGACTGCATGCTGCCGGGCTTGGTGACCTTTCCAGACGGCAATCTTCTCGCAGCAGAAGAGTGCGATGGGGCGGTCATGACGCAGATGAGCGCAGACAATGGAATGACCTGGAAGCCTAACACGCCGATGTTTTTTCAGCCTCTCGCATCGACTGTCGCGCTATCCATGCTCCCTAGTGGCAAGTTATTTCTAAGTACAAGCGAAAGTTCATCGGTTGGCGTTCCGGCGTATGCGATTGGCACAATTGGACCGGGGGACATAATTGCCTGGGGTGCCCCGGTAACTATTAAGACCCCGGGCTGGACCGCTGGGTGCTGGGCAGTGTCACCATTAGTAAGTGCTGCGAACGGTAATCTCTTGTGGCCCGTCTGGTGCTATAACAACAAGACAAGAGGACTACCTGGCACTTCGACTGTGCTTGTTTCCGCAGATGGCGGCGTGACCTGGCCAAAACAAGTAGTTGTTGGTGACTCAAATGCGGATGGTAGGGATTATGACGAGTCGGCAGGCGCGGCTTATCCGAATGGCGATATCGTGATGATCATTCGCCACACACCCAATGCGAAAGAGGAGCCGAGAGGCTCATGGTGGCGTTCAAAGTCAACTGATGAGGGATTAACCTGGTCGTCTCCAGTAAAGGTAGCTGATTTCTTCATTGCGGGCAGGCCCACGCTTGCACTTCTGCCATCAGGAGGTCTCCTATTATTGGGTCGCGCCATGATTGGAAATAAATCAACGACTGGATTCGGAACTTCTTGGGACGAAGGACTTAATTTCAGTTTGTTTGCTAATCTCGAGGCGGACAGCAAGACGGAACAATTCGATGAGTATGACGCCATTTCTTTACTTTCCAATGGAACTATCGGCGTTGTGACATCCCATAACGACCATGGAGACGGGAATTTTCGCGCAGGAACGTACAATGTTGACTATAGAAACCTGATAGATAATTGCCCTGTAGCGCCACCTCCCTCGAAACAAAGCCACATACGGTGAGTCCTGCAGGCGTTGAGAACTCGGCGCGCGCGGATCAGTACCAGTGTGTCATCCGCCAGCCCAGCGACACGCACCCAAGAGTTGCGAAAGTCGCCGTCATTGCCATACCCAGTCGTGAAGCATAGCGCCTAACGGCGATTCCTCATCTGTAAGAGCACGAATCTGATCGAACGATTCACATTACCCATGATGAACAGCGTGAACTTGCCACCGTCCACGACCGGCGTCGAACTGCTGTTCGAGATCTTCATCCGGCGCTAGGAACGGGCCACGATCGTCGCTAGTCGAGGGAACAATCTCGAGAAATCGCAGATGTTCCAGTGAGAAAACTTCGCAGGACATCCGACATCCCATCGTTGCGCAAATTTGAGAATCCTCCGGAACTGACAGCCGGTCGCGTTTCGATACCAAACCCGATCGGGTGCGGTAGCCAAGTACCGATCAACCGATGAGAATTCTATACGATCATCAAATCTTCTCGCTTCAGGATGGCGGAGGTATCTCTCGGTATTATTTTGAACTTACGAACGCGCTTGCGTCACAGTTCTCCGGCGCATGTGACCTTCTATTGGGGTTGCATCGCAACACATATCCATTTCAGTCGAGACCTGGTGAGTCCGTCTGGCAATACAGAAGCTGGATTGCCGGACGCCCCGGCACTGGTCGCTACGTTATCAATCACCTGGCGTCCAGTTGCCTCGTTCCCTTTCGGGGCCGATACGATATCTACCACCCAACTCTTTATCGCTGGCTGAATCCAGCAAGATACAGGAAGATGATCGCAACGCATCACGACTGCGCTTACGAGCATTTCCCGTCATTATTTCGAAATGTTCCACGAATCATGAAGATGCGTGCACTCCAGTTTGCCAAGGCCGATGCTATCATCTGTCCTTCGGAAGCAACCCGACAGGATCTGCACCGCTTTTACGATGTCCCCGAACACAAGACCTTCGTGGTCTACCACGGTATTCCGAGGCTGGTCACAGCGCCCGCGATGATTCCGCCCAAAAGTGGTAGGCCTTTTCTCCTGTACGTCGGTTCCCGCGCACCCTATAAGAATTTTCGCGGTCTTCTGTTGGCGTTTTCGGCAGCAGGGCTACAGAAGTCTTTCGATATCGTTGTGATAGGCGGCGGTTCGCCGCGCCGTGATGAAATGGATTGGATCTACACGGCAGCCATGTCCGAATCTGTGCATTTTATTCCTCACGTATCAGATGATGTGCTAGCCGGGTATTACACGCAGGCACATTTACTCGTCTACCCTTCGCTGCATGAGGGATTTGGTTTTCCGCCTCTCGAGGCGATGGCTCTGGGCTGTCCAGTAGTCGCCGCCTGCGCATCCTGTCTTCCTGAAATCTGCGGGCTAGCCGCATGCCTCTTTGATCCGAGTTCCGACGATTCTTTTGTGGAGGCACTGAAACTCAGCTGTTATGACGAGGAATGGCGCCACAAAGCTAGAGCGCTGGGCAGGCATCATGCAAAACAATACACGTGGGACACCTGCGCGCAGAACACCCTTGCCGTGTATAAGTCTGTTATCTCAACGGTGTAGAATGTTGGTAATTCGCAAAACGTTTCGACATCTCCGCAGAAGCGATGAAGGCCTGCAGTGCGACGCCCTCATGGAGTGTAAAGCGTCACGCGCCGTTTCAATCGCACAATCCACACGGAACGGAAGGGTCTGATTGCGTATTCTTTTGTTGTCTACATATTTTCGACCCGATGTTGCCGCGAATGGCGTCATCATGAGTTCACTCGTTGACGAGTTTGTCGCTCGCGGACACAAAGTTACGGTGATCACCACCGTACCGCACTACAACAACAATCAGATCTGGCCGGAGTACTTGGGAAAGCTGGTTCATCGCGAGAGCTCTCAAAAGACGGAGATTTATCGCCTCTTTACGTATGTAGCCAAAGACAAGGCCAACCTCGTCCACCGTGCCTTGGCGTATGGTATCTTCCATGTGCTTTCGCTCTTGCGGATGCTAATCTTGCCACGCCACGACATCTTGTTGGTTCCATCTCCTCCGCTTAGCAATGGCGTCATTGCCAATATTGTACGGCGATTCAGGGGGACTCCATTTATCTACAACGTGCAGGACATCTGGCCTGACGTAATTGTGCGTGCTGGGGCGGTTAAGAATGAGTCGGCAATTCGGCACTTGGAGAGAATGGAAAATTATGTGTACCGCCATGCCGCGCATATAACAGTATTGTCTGACGGCTTTCGGAAGAATCTGTTGAATAAAGGCGTTCCATCTGACAAAATCACAGTAATTCCCAACTTTGTGGATTCGGATTTCATCACACCTCAGCTGAAAGACAATACCTTCTCGAGGCAACTTGGGCTACAGGATAAGTTTATCGTCTTATTTGCCGGCAACATGGGATTTTCGCAGGGACTTGAGACTGTTTTGGATACCGCCAAGATGTTGCAGGCAAATGAGAAGATGGAGTTTCTGATGGTTGGAAATGGAGCAGGTCGCGCGAGTGCAGAGGAATATCTAACTACACTTCAGCTCCACAATGTTCGCTTCTTGCCGTATCAGCCGCGAGAGATGCTGCCGTATCTCTATGGGTCAGCCGACGTTTGTGTTATTCCACTGCGCCATGGGTTCGCGGCAGAATCTGTGCCCAGCAAACTATTTACGATTATGGGTGCGAGCAAACCCGCAATCGCCGCTGTTGACCGCGGAAGTGAAATCTGGAGACTTCTCGAACGAACTAAAGCCGGCATCTGCGTGGAACCAGAGAACCCGGCGAGCTTGGCAGAGGCGATCCTGCATTATTATCTGTCCCCTGACGCCAGGCGTGTTGCGGGTGAGAATGGACGTAAGTGCGTCGAACGTGAGTTTTGTCCTAAGGCTATTGCCGATCGCTATCTCGATGTGATGCATAGCTTAGTTGATGGTGAAAAACCAGCATTCAGCAACAACTAAGCTTTTCGTAAGGTAAGATAACGGGACCTGAATTTAGAACGATCGCCGTGAGGGGTACATTTCTTCAGAAAATTTGGAAAATCCCCATCAATGTAATGCTATCGTTGACGGATCGGGTTTTTCCGGAACTCAACCAGCGGTTCGTGCGCCCGACCCGACTCATTCTCTCATCCAGCGATAGCTGGAGTTTCCCTGGTTTAGGTCTGTGAGTATGCTTGACTGCCGTAGTTGCAGTTGTGTCTCGAAATGTGGGAGTGTACTCTACTCCACGTTACTGCAGGCCAGTGCCGCGGCAAATTCGCGTGGTGTGCGGTAGGCGAACGCCGAGTCGAACCCGCACCAGCTTCGATCAACTGACCCTTCCCAAAGAGACGACGCCCATTGAACACCTGGTTTGCGTTGATCCCATGGGCTTGCGCAATCTCCGTAACACTGGCGCCGGGCTCCGTCGTCAACTACTACGATCGCCAACTTCCCCGTTATCGTCCGCCGCTTTGTCGCACGACGGGCGGCGCTCACATCAACTCTTTGGATCGTGAAGCCATGCTTATCAGACGAATCGCTGAGCGATCGAGAGGAACTCCACGCGCTTGCAGATCTGAACTTCTATATCTTAGGAAATTCTCTATCTTGAATGTGAGGCCGACGCTCCTGGCTGTATAAGGCAGATGCCCCTTTCGTCGGCCGCCCCCTTGTGTTTGATTCGGTCATTCCCCAATTTGATAGTCCAATAAAAGAATGGCGGGATCAAGGAAGGTCATAGGAACCCGCCGCTGGAGTGTGTCACGAATCCTAGTCTCGCGCGTCTGTGGTAATGGGCAATATCCGCTTGGTCGGAGCGTTTCATAACCACCTCGGTTCATAGCCAACAGGATGAGTGATGAATTATCCAGTGCAGGGAGTGTCCGCTATTATTTCCATCGACAGGAACAGAGAGGTTCCACTTCACCGGCAGGTCTACGACGGCTACAGGAACGCGATTCTCGGGGGCAAGCTACGGCCGGGGCAGATCGTGCCTTCGAGCCGGGAGTTTGCGGCCGACCACGGGATGTCGCGGTTCCCGGTCCTGCACGCGTATGCGCAGCTCCTTTCCGAAGGATACTTTGAGAGCCGCGCGGGCTCTGGAACCTTTATTGCATCAAGCCTGCCGGAACCACTGATGCGTGCGCGGGCGGGCAGCCAGCCGACGCGGAGGACGATAGGCGGGCCGCGGGCGATCTCGCACCGCTCGGCCCTGTTCCCTCCGGTGAATCTGAATCGCGCGCGGCCGATCTGGGGCGCATTTGGAGTGCATCAACCAGCGTTCGATCAGTTTCCGTTCCGGATCTGGTCAACCCTAGTGAACCGACACAGCCAGAACCCGAGCGCGCGAGTGATCCATAACGTCGACCCACTGGGCAGCCGACGGTTTCGGGAGGCGATTTGCCAGTATCTCCGCTCGTCGAGGGCCGTGCGGTGCGACCCAGAGCAGATCATGATTGTTTCGGGATCGCAGCAGGCTCTCGACATCACCGCGCGGGTGCTTCTGGATCCTGGGGATTCAGTGTGGGTGGAGGAGCCTGGATACCGGCTCGGGCTGAGCGTATTTGCGGCCGCGGGCTGCCGGCTGGTGCCAGTGCCGGTAGATCACGACGGGATGAACATCGCCACCGGCATGGCGCTGAAGGAAGATGCCAAGGCGGCCGTGGTCACTCCGTCGCACCAATACCCAATGGGCTGGACGATGAGCGCGGCCCGGCGAATGCAGCTGCTGAACTGGGCCCAGACATCCGGAAGCTGGATCATCGAGGACGATTACGACAGCGAATTTCGTTATGAGAGCCGGCCGATCTCGTCGCTGCAGGGGATGGACGCGAATTCCCGGGTTATCTACATGGGCACATTCAGCAAGGTTCTGTTTCCTTCAGTGCGCGTGGGGTATCTTGTGATACCAGCTGACCTCGTGGAACGGTTCGCAGCGGCACGATTTGCAATGGACATCTTTCCGCCATACCTGTACCAGGAGGTGTTGGCGGACTTCATGACGGAAGGGCACTTTGGCGCGCATGTCCGCAAAATGCGCCAGATTTACGGCGAGCGGCAAGAAGCACTGGTGGATTGCATCAAGTGCGAGTTCGACACAGAGCTCAAGATTCATGGGTCGAACGCCGGTATGCACGTCACAGTCACGCTTCTGGAAGGCTGCACGGACCAGGAGATCTCGGCGCTCGCGAGGAAAGACGGTCTCTCCCTGTTTACGCTATCGCAGTATTGCTTCACTCAGCCTGAGATGCAGGGCTTCGTGCTGGGATTCGGCAGCACCATTCCTCGCGACATACGAGAAGGCGTGCTCAAGCTCCGAGCGGCAATGGACGCCGCGCGGCGAGAGAAATAGCCTGACGCTGCACGATCGAGGAATCCGCAACGCGCAAAAATAGGGCCGGCAACTATGCCGGCCCCTGGAGAAGTCAAGCAACATCAGAAAACGAACTTGCCGCCCAGCTCGAGCACTCGCGGGTCATAGGTGGTCGTCACCTGCCCGAAGGTATTGCCCTTGTTGAGCACGGTGCTGAACGGCCCACTCTGCGGGGTGAAGCTCGTGTTCAGGTCGTTGGGTTCCGTGTGGTTGAAGGTGTTGAACGACTCGAACCGCAGTTCGAAGTGCGCCCGCTCCGTCACCGCGAACGACTTGTACAGCGACGTGGTGAAGTTCACGCGTCCCGGTCCGACCACAGCGTCCTTGCCTGCCGTGCCGAATCCCATGTTCGGACCGCCGAGCCATTGCGGAGTAACGTTCGAGAACATTGACGTGTTGAAGAAGTTCGACATCTTCTTCGAATAGGACATCTTTCCGCTGACGTTGGGACGGACCGTGTATCCGCCGCCGAGGCCGACCGGATCCCAGCTCGCCCCCGAACAGCAGATGCCCCCGGCTCCCGTGACGATCTGCGGCAGGCCCGTTTCGTCGCTGACCGTTCCTGCGACCTCCCATCCGCCGAGCAACGCGTGCTCAAGCCCCTGGCTCCTTGCGAATACCGGAAGCTTGTACACGTAGTTGGCGCTGATCATGTGCCGCCGGTCGAATGCGCCGGAACCCTTGTCGTACTTCAGGTTCCATGGGTTCGAAATGCAGCACGTGGCGTCGTTGGACTGGATATCGATCTCGTGCGAGTAGGTGTAGTCCAGCTCTCCGCTCAGGCCCCAGCGGTTCTGGATGCGAACTCCGGTCTGGAATCCGTTGTACGTCCCATTGGTGGCCATCTCCTGCTGTTTGATGTTGGCCCAGCCCTGGTAGGTGAGGAACTGATTCTGGCCGCCCGGGAATGACTGGAATCCGGGTTTGCAGTTGGCGTCGTACGTGCCCTCGTCGGCCGCGCTCGTGCCGTACTTGTTGCCCGAGTCGCCGGAAAGACACGCAACCGCAACGGTCGCAGTGCCGCCCCCGGGTTGAGGGATGGTCACGCTGCCCACTGTATTCGGAATGTTGTTTATCTGTCGGGTATCCCACTGGTGCCACGCCAGGTTGCCCACGTACTGCACCACCCACACAACGGAGGGCGACAGTTCGTGCTGCACGCCGAGCGAGTACATCGCCGTGGCGGGCGGGTCGTAGTTGTGCGGTGCCAGGTTCACCACGCCGGTGACGAAGACTGGGAGGCCCTCCGCCGCCGTGTTCTGTCCCGTTTGCCAGTTTGCGCCGGGGCTGCTCAACTGCGTGTTGTTGATCTGCAGGTTGTACGCGAACGGCGAATTGCTCGCCGCATTGTAGATGTCGTTGCCCTGCGTGCGCTCAAAGAACGTCCCAAAGCCGCCGCGGAGCACCGTCTTGCCGTTTCCGAACAGATCCTCGGAGAACCCGACACGAGGCTGCAGGGTGTTGTACTTGTTGTTCACCAGCCCGCGCGGGAACCCGTTCACCCCGGCCAGGCCCATGCCGTTCAGGTAGAACTCGAGCGGCGGCGCCCAGGCGGATTTGACCGTGGAAACCGTGGGGCTCGTCGGATCGATCGTGCCCGCCGCGGTCCAGATCGGAATCTGCGACTGGTTGTAGGCACCCGGGTCGAAGTTGCCGATCGCGTTGTTCCGTTCCCAGGCATGCGGCAGGGCGTCGTACCGAAGTCCGAGTTGCAGGCTGAGGCGCGGAGTCACGTGCCAGTTGTCCATGGCATACACCGACGGCGTCTGGTTCACGTAATGGCGGATCGGCGTGGCCTGGAACTGGGCGTAGTTTCCGGTCAGGCCCAGGAGCAGGTCCATCAGGCTGTCATTCGTTGTTTTGCTCGGGCCATAAAAGCCCTGCTCGTCGCCGAATATCTGTTGGTTCTTGGTGTAGCGGTTGTAACTGAAGCCGAACTTCATTGCGTGCTGGCCCATGGTGTACGAAACATCCAGCTTCGGCTCGTAATCCCGTGCAGCATTGTGCCACGGCGCCGAACCCGTGTCTTCCGACACGCCGTACGGGCCCATGTTACCGGTACCCGGCAGCGTGTTCTTGGTGATCTTGAACGGAGGGGCCACAGGGCTTACGTTCCATCCCGCCGGCAAAGCCGAATTGGCGCTGTTCGTAATGTTGATCACGTTGCCGTCGTAGTTGAAGCTCCCTTCCACCAGCAGGTTCGGGTTGATGGTGCCCGACAGCTTGATAGCCGCCGAGTTCGACGGGTTCGAAAGGGTCGACGTGATCGTGTTGTAGCTCGCCGACAGCCAGCCGAGCATAGGCAGCGCATATCCCTGGGTCACGCGGTCGTCCATGTAGTGCCCCAGGATCGCCCACTTGTCGTTGAACTTGTGGTCGATGCGCACCACCGAATCGAGTACGTCGATGGGGTTCGACACGTTGGTGATGTTGGTGTCGTCGCTCGTGTTGTCCTTCGGGAACACCGCCGAGTTCAGGTACAGGACGCCGTTGTTGTCGAACAATGTGTGGGGAATCGTGTTGTTCGGGAACGGCTTGTTCGGCGTCAACCCAAGCGGCGCGAGCTTGTTCTGGTAGTACCACGTGCTCGTTGCGACGTTCGGAACCACCAGCTGCGTGCTGGATGCGAACTTCGGCGCAACGTATGCGAGGTCCTGCCCGGCCACCGGAAGATCGGCCGCTGGGATGGTGTGCTGGACGTTGGTTCCGGCGCTATTGAGGATCTTGCGCCACTCTTCGTTTACGAAGAAGAAGCTCTTCTGCTTGTTGGTGTTGTATGTCTTCGGAATGAAGATCGGTCCGCCCAGGTTGCCGCCGAAGATGTTGTAGTGCACTGTCGCCCTCGGAGTGACCGGCGTCGACAGCTTGTTGAAATAGCTGTTTGCGTCGTAGACGGTGTTGCGGTTGAACTCAAACAGCTCTCCGTGATACTTCTGCGTGCCGCTCTTGAGCGAAAGGCTCATCGTCGCGCCCGAGGAAATTCCGTAGTCCGGAGGATAGTTTGAGCTCAGCATGTTGAACTCGGCGATCGCATCCTGCGATGGCATGATGTCCATGCCGCCTGCGCCGCCGCGGTCGTCGGCCTCGCCGCCGTCAATCAGCCAGATGTTGTGGCCCTGGCGGAGCCCGTTCACGCTGATCTGGAAATTGGACGCTACCGACGTCGGCGTATTGTTGTCCGGGAGCATCGAGCTCACGCCCAGGCCCAACGCGGCAAGAGCGGCAAAGTTGCGGTTTTCCGTGGCGATTTCGCTGATCTGTTCGGAACTGATCAGCGTACTCACCACGTTCGAATCCGTCTGCACTGTCAGCGAGTCCGCGCTTACGGTCACCGTTTGCGACTCTGCGCCCACCGTCAGCTTCACGTCCTGGCGGAAGGTCATCGAGACGTTTACGACGATGCCGTTCTGTTCGTACGCTTCAAAGCCCTTGGCGCTCACTTTCATGTTGTAGTTGGCGGGATTCAGGCCATTGAAATCGTAGAGGCCTGTCGCTCCGCTTTCTGTTGTTCTCGTAGATCCGGTGGCAGGGTCTGTCAGAATCAGCTTGGCTCCCGGCACCACCGCTCCTGTCTGGTCTGTAACGATGCCTGTCAACTCCGAGTTGGCTTGCGCGTTGAGTCCCACGCATGCCAACACGAAGAGCAGCACACACAAGGAAATATTGCGTGTCACAACTCTCATTTGGCCATCCTTTTCAAATCGTCCTGGTTATCGCTCCTGCGAGCGGGGAATTTTGCAGATTCGTTCCAGACTGGCGCTCGGCGCCGCATTCGCGTTTGATCTCTCACGAGAGAGAGCATTATCCGGTCGCGCGGCCCAGCGAAACGGTGACTCAGCGTTCAGCAGGCGAGGCGGCTCCGGCAGCCTGCATCCTTCACTTATCGATCTGAATGGGTCGATGAGCAATAACCGGTCTTGCGCGTTCCTGCATGACCGGTTATGTGTCTCCGTCTCAGTTGGATAACGGCCGCGTGTTCGCACAGTTTCACTGGAACGGTGAACACTGGCCTGAAGCGGTCAAGCTTCCAGCGGAGCGAACGAACTCTTGCCCGCTATGACACAACAAGAAGACAGGTCAACCCCGCCTTCTCGCGGAGCGCGCCTGGCCGGCTAGGTCGCAGTTTCCCTATGAACTGGGGAAGGAAGGAAGAAAGGGCGGTCCAGCTATCGCGAAGCTGAGAAGGTGCTAGCAGAGGAAGGAATACCGGGGCAATGACAAGCGGCGCGGGACTCGCCTCGATACCTAAGCGAGTCCCGCGCCGCTGAAAATGACAGTGTCAATCGCAGGCAATCTACGGTCCCAGTGCCTCGGGTTGGCACGACGATCCTACCGGCGTCGGGTTGGGTGGCGAAGGAGGCGTTGACCAGGGCTTGCCGCTGAAGTCGAAGAAGTCCAGCAGGTTTGGCTGTGCTGCGTCGCGCGCCGTCAAGTGCGCTGAGCTGCCAATGAACCGGTTCTCCACGAACTTGATAATCGCGGTGTGGTCCATGGGTACGTGCGAAACATAATGCTTCCGCGCGTAGGGCGAAACCACGATGTTTGGCACCCGGAATCCGAGTTGTGCTGCGAAACCCTGCTGTGCCGGTGCGTCCGTACTCTTGAGCCCCGGATCGTTCTCACTTGTCTTCAGGTCGCAGTGCAGCGTCGGAGTTCCGCCGGAAGGCGCACACGGTTTGTAGCTGTCGGCATTGACCGCAATGGACGAGATGTCTGGAATGCTTCCCAGGGACGAATCCGTGTTCTGGTTCGAGTGTCCGGGCACCGGCGGTACGTGATCGTATGGGCCTCCACCCTCATCGTAGCTGAAGAAGAACACCGAGCTACCCCACGAAGGGCTAGACATTAGCGCGTTCACGATCTTCGCGACCTCCGCCTGCCCCACCAGGATCGACTGGCCTGACCCCGGATGCTCGTCGTTATGCCCCGAACCGGATTCGATGAACGCGAAATCCGGCAGCGTATTGTTCTTCACATCTGTGTAGTATTGCGAAAGTGGTGCAATGTGGTTCGGGTCGACACAGTACGAATTGGAGGTGTCCCCCCACACTGACGATGGCTTTGTCGTTCCTGTGCACGCGGCGTGAGTCGAATTGGCGTAGACAAAGTGCGTCGAATAGCTCAGCGAGAGGAACGTTGTGTCGGGCAGGTTGGCGTTGCCCGAACCGCATGCGCTGCCGCCGTAGCACCCACCATCGACCACTGTGTAGTAGATCTTCCACGACACGCCTGCCGCCTGCATCTCCTCGAAGATGTTATTGATGTTGAGCTGGGGCAACTTGTCGTTGCCGGGAGGGTAAACAAGTCCTTGCGTGGTGCCGCCGGTAAACGTCGCAATGCGATTGGGAATGCTGTTGGAGGCCACCGGCGAGAACCATCGGTCTGACACCGCAAACTGCGATGCCATGTAGTAGTAGTAGTTGAGGTAGCCCTGGTCGTAATAGCCCATGGCGCGCTCGCCGGTGGTGTCAGTAAAGTTGCCGGAACACCCGCCGGATTTGGCGCAGCTCTTTGCGTACCCTTCCGCGGTGTGAACAAACCCGTCCATGTAAATGGGCCGCGTGGTGGCGAAGTTATATCGATTCGCGTCTCCGTAGCTGGAAAGCCACGCGGAGGAGTCGTCGTCGATGCAGGTGGTGCGAAACTTGTAGAGAAAATAGTACGTGCCTTCGTCATCTTCGTTCTTAATCGTGTCAAGCTTGTCGTCAATGCCGTCAACTGCATATTCCTTGCCGTCTTCGCTGATGTCCCACCCGTTGGAATGACGATAGGGATTCAGCATGCCGAAGTAATCATCGAACGAGTGATTCTCCTGCAACATGAAGATCACGTGCTGAATGGAATTCAGCCCCGTCGCCGAACTGACATCAACCGTGGTTTCGGCTGAGGCCAGGGTTCCGGCCGCATTGCTTGCCTCAGCCGTGTAAGTCGTGGTCCCGCTCGGAGATACCGTAATTGAGCCGCCCGTCGAGGATAGCGCGTAGCTGCTCCCATCAGAACCCGTCACGTTCACTTTGGCTGCGTTGCTGGCCCTGACCGTCAACGTGTCGGAACTGCCAGCGCTGATCGTGCTGTTCGCCGCGGTAATCGAGACCGCAGGATTCGCTGACCCCACCGTGATGGTGACCTGAGCCGTCGCGCTGCCGCTTGAGTTGGCTGCCGTTGCGGTGTAGGTGGTGGTGGAAGTTGGAGTTACCGTAATTGTTCCCCCTGAATACGGCAGGGTGTACGACGTTCCATTGGACCCTGTTACGTGGATTGAGGCGGCGCTGGTTTCCTTGACGGTCAAGGTATCGGACTGTCCAGCCGCAATGGTGCTGGAACTTGCTGTGATGGTAACTGTGGGAACCGAGGCTGCTGCGGTGGCCGCAAATGCTGAAATTGCAAGGAGAGTGAGAAGAGATGCCAAGGACGGGAACGTCTTCATAGGGCCTGCCTTACGTCAAATTATTTGGATTAGCTTGAGAAATGTCCGGTGTTGCCGGAACTATTCGGTTGCTTCGATGCCGGCAATGCGCGAATTAGTTGGTGCGGGGCGTTGGATCTATCGAATCACTCCGGAACGCCGGCATCCCTCCCCGACTCAAGCAGAATCAAAACATTCAGGGTTTTCCATGCTCAGAAGAGACTTTTTGTCGTCATTGGTTGCCGGCGTGGCTGCTGGCCAGGCGCTCCGCGCCAGTTCCCTTCAGGTTATGACGATCGGAGGCACAAAGAGCGTCCTTGATTATGGTGCAAGGCCCGACGGCAGGACGCTCAATACTCGGTCCATTCAGCGCGCCATCGATGACGTCTTTCAATCCGGAGGCGGCACGGTCTACTTCCCTGCCGGGACCTTCCTTTCAGGACGCCTCGATCTCAAGTCCCGTGTCGGGCTCTATCTCGCAGAAGGCAGCTCTCTGCTGGGCAGTACTTCCATTGGCGACTACCATGGCGCAGCCGACGCGGCGGACGCAAGCCAGAAACATCTCATCTATGCGCGCGACGCAGAAGAGGTCACGCTCGAGGGCGCAGGCCGTATTGACGGACAAGGGCCTTCATTCTGGGAGCCATCCGGCAAGGCACCTTTGACTCCCGACGAATCCTGGGCCGATGTTGCATCGCACGCGCTCAGAGAGAAGAAGAGCGGCCGTGCCAGCCCGATGATCCGATTTGCAAATTGCCGCCGTGTCCGTGTCAACGGCATTCAGCTTGCGAATTCTGCAGGATGGACGCTGCACATGCTCAACTGTGACGACGTTGAGATCACAGGGATCTCTATCCGGAATCCGATTAACGGACCGAACACTGACGGAATCGACCTCACCGGCTGCCAGAACGTGCGCGTTACAAATTGTTCGATCGTCACTGGCGATGACGCCATCTGCCTCAAGAGCGAAAACCCGATGGGACCAGAGCCGCGGCTCATCAAGAACATCACGGTGACCAACTGCCGGCTCACGACATGCTGCAATGGGTTCAAGCTAGGCACGTCCTCCGAAGGCGGGTTCGAGAACATCGTATTCGCCGACTCGACTGTCTACAACGATCCGGTCGATTTTGGGGCGCGCGTCATCTCCGGCATCGCGCTCGAAGTGATCGACGGTGGATGGATTGACGGAGTCAAAGTAAGCGGGATCAAGATGCAGCGCACTCGAACCCCCATCTTTATCCGTCTCGGCAATCGCAAACGCGTTCACGACTATCCGCAGCACGGTCTGCGCAATGTGATGATTCAGGATGTGCAGGCAACGGAATCCATCCTGGCGAGCTCGATCACCGGTTTGCCTGGCGACGCGGTGCGCGACGTGACGCTCGCGAATATCGATATTCAAAGCGTGTTGCCTTCCCGCCCTGAATGGGTTGGCCGCGAGGTTCCTGAAAAGGAGAGCACCTATCCCGAGGCGCGCATGTTCGGCATGCTGCCAACGTCTGGCCTCTACGTGCGCCATGCGCACGGCATCAACCTGGATCACTTAAGGATTTCCGCGCCCCCACATGAAGCTCGTCCCGTCATCCTGTTCGACGATGTGGACGGTGTGCGCATCGTTGGCCTCACCAGCTCGGCGGTCAACGGGCCGATGCCGATCGTGAGTCTTGCGAATGCACGCAATGTGACCATCTCTTCGACGGTCGCACCGGCGGGAACCGGCACCTTTCTCGGAGTGAGCGGTGATGGCTCCGCCAACGTGGTTCTCACCGGCGATGACCTCCATGCCGCGCGCCATCCCCTTGTTACCAGCAGCGAGGTCGCGTCCGGTGCAGTTACCGTCAACGGCAATTCTTCGAAGTAGAGCGTTCTCAGAAGCTCGGAGTCGTTGGGATCCGTTAACCAGAAGGTAACAAGACGAGTGAGTCTCATCTGGTGGAGATGTTGAGGAAACCGCCCTGCTGGAAACGGGAACATAGATAAACTATTTATTTACAAATACTTAACTTTTGATGTTTTCGCCACAGGAAAATTTATAGGGGGGTGGGGGGTGGGGGGGGAGGGGGTGGGGTATTTATTTTCTGGTTAACACGCCCCTAGTTTCCGGGAGCATCGAGGGCTTGACAGGCAGATGCCCTAACTTGGGGCCTCGATCAGGAACTCGACATACAGAAGCCAGCTTTGGATTAGTGCCACGGGCGACGTAGGAGTTACGGCTTCGGGATCGATTGAATCAGGAATTGCGATAGGTCGCTGCATCGTGGTCATCACGTGGGATGACGCACAAGTCTTCGCTCGCGTCCGTAGTCACCGGAAGTACCAATGATGAACATGCTCTGGTGAACGACTCATGAGAGCATCAGCGAATCGCATAGCTGCCTCGATGCCACGTGGGCAGCCAATGTCTAGCCAGTTGTCTCGTCGAGCCGCGTCCACCGACGGTTACGGCCCCATGTTCTGGGGAGTGCAGGTCGAGTTTGCTTCGCTCGTCGGCGTGGGAGCGGGAGGGGTTGGCGGCGTGGCCCAGGGGACTCCGGTGAAATCGAAGAAATCTAGCAGGTTGGGCTGGGCGGCATCGCGCCGAGTCAGACTCGCGGACGAACCGATGAACCGGTTCTCTACGAACCTGATGACCGCGGTGTGGTCCATTGGGATGTGCGATACGTAGTGCTTTCGCGTGAACGGCGAGATGACGATGTTGGGAATGCGGAAGCCGAGTTGGGCGGCGAAACCCTGCTGCGCGGGAGCGTCGCCAGCATTGGCGCCGGGATCGTTCGAGTACAGGTCGCAGTGCGTTGTGGGCGTGCCTCCCGGTGGCACGCAGGGAATGTAAGTGTCCGCGTTGACCGCGATCGACGAGATGTCCGGATAGGATCCAAGAGCGGCGTTGGTGTTGTCGTTGGAGTGACTGGGCACCGGCGGAACATGGTCGTACGGGCCGCCGCCTTCGTCGTAGCCGAAGAAGAATACGGAGCTGGGCCAGGAGGTGCTGCTCATCAGGGCGTTGATGATGCCTGCGACCTGCACCTGGCCAAATAGGACGGACTGTTTCGAGCCGGGATGCTCGTCGTTGTTGGCGTAGCCGGCTTCAATGAAGGCGAAGCTGGGCAGATTTCCTTTGGCCAGGTCAGCCTTGTAGCCGTAGGTCGGGTCGGACAGAAGCGCAATGTGATTGGGGTCGATGCAGAAGCTATTGCTGGAGTCGCCCATCACGCTTGACGCCTGAGTAGGCGGCGTGCACGCCGCGCCCGAGGGATTGTTGTAGAGATAGTGCGTGGAGTAGGAAAGGCTGGAGAAATCGGTGGCCGGGTACACCGAGTTTCCGCTGTTGAGGCAGTCGTCCTCAGTCGTGCAGAAGCCCTGGGTGACGGTGTAGTAGATTTTCCACGAGACTCCGGTCTTATCGAGTTCCTCGAAGATGTTGTTGATCAAGAGCTGGGGCAGGTGGTCGTTGCCGCCGGGATCGTGAACCAGGCCCTGCGTGGTACCGCCGGTGAAAGTGGCGATGCGGTTGGCGATACTCTTGCTGGAGACGGGCGAGAACCAGCGATCGGAGACGGCAAACTGCGAGGCCATGTAGTAGTAGTAGTTCAGGTAGCCCTGGTCGTAGTAACCCATGGCACGCTGCCCGTTCAGATCCGTGTAGTCGCCACCACACGTCCCGCTCTTGGAGCAACTTGTGGCATAGCCCTCGGCAGTGTGCACAAAGCCATCCATCTTGATCGGGCGCGTGGTGAGGAAGTTGTACCGGTTCACGTCACCATAGCTGGCCAGCCAGTCGGATGAATCGTCGTCGATGCAGGTGCTCTTGAGCGGGAAGAGGCTGAACGTATCGCCGGCATCGTCCTGATTGCTTACGGTCTTGGTCAGGTCGACGATTTCGTTGCCGGCTGCGTCGTAATCGACGAGCCCATCCACCTCGTAGTCGACCCCGTCGTCGCCCAGGTTGTAGCCGTTGTTATGGCGATACGCATTGAGCATTCCGAAATAGTTATCGAACGAGTGATTCTCCTGGAGCATGAAGATCACGTGATCGATGGCTTGAATGTTGCCCGCGACGTTCACGGTGACTGTTACGGCGGCTGTGGCATTTCCGCCGCTGCCCGTCGCGGTGGCTGTGTACGTGGTCGTTTTGGCCGGCGTCACCGATTGCGTGCCGCCTGATGCGGCCAATGTGTAGCTGCTGCCATCCGAGCCGCTGATTGAGACCTGGGTTGCGTTGGCCGCGGTCACGGTGAGCGTGGATGAATTGCCCGCTGCTATGGCAGTCGGATTCGCGGAGATTGTAACGGTCGGCGCTGGATTGCTTGTGACCGTCACGGTTGCCGAGGCTGAAGCAGTGCCACCAGCGCCGGCGGCGGTTGCCGTATAGGTTGTGGTTGAGGCGGGGCTCACCGACTGTGTACCGCCGCTCGGCTGCAGAGTGTAGCTCGAGCCGTCAGTTCCAGTGATCGTAACCTGGGTGGCGTTCGTTGCCGTTACCGTCAGCGTGGAGGAACTGCCCGGCGCAATAGATGCCGGGTTTGCGCCGATCGTGACTGTCGGGGCGGAGCTGGACGCCACGGTTACAGTGGCCGTTGCTGTCGCTTTGCCGCCTGCGCCGGAAGCGGTGGCAGTGTAGGTTGTCGTCACGGCCGGGCTGACTGCCTGCGTTCCGCCAGTCGCCGAGAGGGTATACGTGGATCCATCCGAGCCGGTAACAGCCACCTGAGTGGCGTTTGTCGCGACGATCGTGAGAGTCGATGAAGCGCCGGGGGCAACTGAAGCCGGATTCGCGGAGATGGTCACCGTTGGCGTCGGAGTCGGAGCAGCCGTTACGGTGACTGTGGTGCTCGCGGTGGCGCTTGAGGTCACGCCGGTGGCAAGTACGGTGTAGGTTGTGGTGGCTGACGGGCTGACGCTCTGGGTTCCACCGCTTGCGGATAAATCGTAGGAACTTCCGTCGCTGCCGGTCACCTTCACGGAGCCGGCATTGGTCGCGCTCACTGTCAACATGGACGAGCTGCCCGCCGTAATGGAAGTGGGGCTCGCGCCTATGGTGACTGTAGGCGGAGGAACCGAGTCGACGTGTGAGTTGCTGCATGCGGCCAGCCCAAGCAAAATCAACAGGCCGGCGAATTTCATGCAGGACTTGAACGAAGCATGCTGCGCACTCAAACGTTGCAACAACGTGAACCCCCTTCAAATAAGGCACACACTGCCTGTCGATGCCGCTCGCACAAGTCGACGCTGGCGCCGCGAAGATTCTTATATCCCGCGATTCAGTCCATGAGAACAGGTGGCGCGCTTCGGATGATTCTTACGTGCAGGAACCAATGATGACCGAGGCGCGCACCGCGACACTTATGAGATGGCCGGACCAGGATTGACGGTTGCTTTCGAAGAATCCGCGGACGCCTGGCCGGAAGCGCTTCATGTCATTCAGAACCCCGGAGAGTTGGGTATAGAGCCCGGTCATCAGGCTTACCAGGGGCTTGACACGCAGGTACCCTAACTTACGGCTTTGATCGGGAAGTCGACATACTGCCTCGAGCTTTGGATTTTGTGCGCCGGGATGTGAGATGTAATGGCTTCGGGTTACGGTGTCAGGAACTGCGATAGAAAGCTCCTGGTTGGTGAAATTACCGGACACACCGACGATGAAGATGCGCTAGCGCTCAACGCGAAAAACCCCGGTGACGACCGGGCTGTCTTTCTTATCCGGTGCGGTGGCGAACGCCTTGATGGTGATTGGGACTCTTTTCATGACGATGGGAGCCCGATACACGGGAGATGTCAGGAATGGCTGCGATCCATCCACGGTGAAGTGAATCACCGCGCCTGAAGTATCGCTCTGTAAGGAGATCTGCATATTGCCCTTCGATATGCCGGGGCGCGGTTCGAATTGCGGCTGCGCTGTGACGCCGGGGCGTCGATTAGTGCCGCTTGCCATTGGCCGATCGACGCCCGGCTTGATGTTCAGGACGAGCGATTTGAGAAGCGCGCGCTGGAAATCGTGCGTCGGCCAGCCCAGGCCATCCTCTTTCCAATCCAGAAAACGCTGGTGCGCCTCCTCGAAAGGTTCCATCACAGTCGCTTTATCCGATGGATGAATCGCCGCGACCAGCAGATCAATGCGCGGCTTCTCGAGCGAGTCGGTAAACCGAATCGAGTACAGTCCGGGGCCCGGAACGACGAGCGTGACCTCGCTTGATAACTTATCCAACGTATGTGCCGGCTCGCCCGGGCGTGCTTGACCGATGTCATGCACCTCATACGTATAGCGGCCATTTTGCATGCGCGAGGCGAGGCCGCCGATCTGGATGCTGTTTCCGGGCCCGAGCACCGCTACGGCCTCATCCTGCGGCAACTGAGAGTTCGGTCGCCCGCTCGATTGTGAGTCCTGCTGAGGCTTCGCAATAACGGCACGAATGCGCGCAATCATGGCAATCGCAGAATCGTCCGGCTTCACAGCCAGCGGAGGCACGCGAAAGCCACGCGAGCAGTCCTGCGCTGTGAAGCACTCACACAGGATGCTTTGGCCATCTGGCAGCAGAACAGAAACGGAGTGGTCGGAGTCAGACGGGTCCGGCAGCAGCAGCGAGCCTGGCTGAATGGCGTCGCCCGCGCGTATAGGCGTCGATTTCTCTTCGGCGCGCCATGTCCCGCGCACATGCCACGCGATGCCAAACTGCATTTGTCTCGCAGATTGAGCAGCCGCATTCGCCATGAAGACGACGATCGGAGCCGCAACCAGGCAGCAGGCAATGCGGTTAAGGATGAAGGGGGTTTTTTGAGGGTAAGGACTGGAGTGACGGTTCAATGCAAGCCTTTCTTGAAGCAACCGACCGTTGCGAAGCGGTCATCCAATTGGATGCCGCTTCGACTGCGACGCGGGTATCTAAAAGCTTCCACGAAATGAGATTGAATCAATTCACTACCGAGCATCCAGGTACGGCTTTCAGTTAGTAAAGCGCTAACTGGCTCGCTTGCACCACTTGTCAGGTTGTGGCAACGAGAAGTGTGTTTTCACGGCGATTGAAGTGCGCCGTCAGAGCGCCCTATAGTGTCTCCGTGATCCGCTGGAGACATCCCATCGCCTAACCCACCCCGGTGAAGGTGTTATGTCTACACGGTCCTGGTTATCCGATTTTGCGTTGTATTCATTTGTTTCCATGAGTTCCCGCAAGCACTTATTTGCAGCCGCGCGCCGTGGCCTGGCGAGCGCCCTGCTATGTGGCTTGGCGGGAACAGTGTGTGCGCAAACGCCAACACCGGTTCCGGTGCTCACGTGGCGTTACGACCTTACTCATTCCGGCGCAAATACCAGTGAAACCGCGCTCACTCCGGCGAACGTCGCTTCGAACAGTTTTGGCAAGCTGTTTTCCCTTCCCGTCGACGACCACCTCTACGCTCAGCCGCTCTATGTGCCCAACCTCAAGATGAGCGACGGCCAGGTACACAACGTGCTGTTTCTCGCTACGGAAAACGACACTCTTTACGCCTTCGACGCCGATACCAAGGGCAGCCCTATCTGGCAGGTCAGCCTGCTGACTGCGGCTCACGGGGCCAGCGCAGGCGCAACCCCGGTGCCTCAAGTGGATGTGGGCCCGAACCAAGACATCGGGCTCAACATCGGCATCACGGGCACGCCAACCATCAATCCCGCGACCAACACGATGTACGTGGTGTCCAACACCAAGGAGAGCGGCCAGTACTTCTCCCGTCTCCACGCCATCAACATCATCACCGGAGCCGAACAGCCGAACAGCCCGATGAATATCATCGCAACGGTAGCGGGCAACGGCCACGGAACCTCGGGCGGTCAGATTTCGTTCAGTCCGCTATGGACGAATCAGCGTGCTGCGCTGAACTATTACAACGGATATGTCTACATCGCTTACTCGTCGCATGGCGACGAGAACAACTACCACGGCTGGGTGTTTGCGTACAACGCGACCACGATGCAGCAGACAGCAGTGATCTGTCTCAGTCCGAACGATATTGGCGCGTCAGTGTGGGGCTCGGGTGCGGGGATGCCCATCGATACGAGCACCGGCAAAATGTTCATCGTCACCGGAAATGGTAATCGGACCACTCCATTTGTGGCCGGCAGCGATTACGGCCAGAGCGTCGTCGCTTTGAATATCGCCAACGGCCAACTCACGCCAACCGACGAATGGACCGCGTTCAACTACCTGAAGCTCAATCCGCCGGACTGGGATCAGGGTTCCGGCGGGCTGCTCATGTTACCTGACCAGCCGGGACCAAACCCGCACCTGATCATCACAGCCGGCAAAGAGGGACGGATCACGGTGCTAAATCGCGATAACCTCGGCGGCTACGCGGCCGGGGCTTCGTCGAACACCAATGCGGTGCAGGACATTACGCTTAGCGCGATTTCGCCAGGCGAAGGCTTCTGGGGTACGGCCGCCTACTGGAATGGAAAGGTTTATGCATGGGCCGGCGGCGACAACGGGGGCACGCCCAACGTTGGAATGATGTTCCAGATGAACAATGGCGTAATGGACACCAAGCCCGACAGTACGACCACATTTACTTCGGCGTTCTCGGGGCCAACCTTCTCCGTATCCTCCAATGGAACTCAAAATGGCATCGTCTGGGCAGCAAAGGTTGACCAGTTCAACTCGAACGGGGCCGCCGTATTGTACGCATTTGACCCAGATGATCTCGCCACGGTTTTCTACGAGAGCGACGCAAAGGCAAAAGATTCAGCGGGGCCTGCCAACAGGTATTCCGTCCCGGTGGTAACGAACGGAAAGGTGTATATCGTCGCAAACGGAGAAGTGGATGTCTACGGGTTGCTCGACGCGGCGCAGACAGCCGCGGCTCCGGTCATCACCCCCAACGGCGGGTCATTCACAGCGAGCCAATCCGTCACTCTTTCGTCGACCACGCCTTCCGCATCCATCTTCTACACGCTGGACGGATCGACCCCGACGACGACGTCCACGCAGTATTCGGCTCCAATTACGGTGAGCACGAATACCACCATCAACGCGATCGCCACCGCGGCGGGATACGCCCAGAGCCCGGTGAGCAGCGCGACCTTCACGTTCGCCAACCAGGCTCCCACGCCCACATACTCGCCCGCCGCCGGAACCTACATTAACGCTCAGACCGTCACGATCTCCGACTCGGATGCGAGCGCAAGCGTCTACTACACGACCGATGGTTCAGCACCCTCGGCTTCATCCAACCTGTACGCGGCGCCAATTCAAGTGAATGTCACCGAGACCATTAACGCCATCGCGATCGACCCTGCGTTTCGGAACAGTAATGTCGCGTCGGCGGCTTACATTATCCAGAGCGGCGGAAACACGATCAACTTTGGACAGGGTTTCTCGAGTTCGGCAGGCTTGACCTTGAATGGCAATGCCGCCGCGGCCAGCAGCAACGCCCTGCAATTGACCAATGGCGGACCGAACCAGGCAGGCAGCTTCTTCTGGAACTCTCCGATCAACATCCAGGCATTCACGACGAATTTCGAATTCCAGATATCGAATGCGCAAGCTAATGGCTTCACATTCACGGTGCAGAACATGGGCCCGACCGCGCTCGGCGGAAACTCTTCCGGCCTCGGTTATCAAGACATCCAGAAGAGTGTCGCCGTCAAATTCAATTTCTACGATTTCGAAGGCGAGGGCAGCGACTCTACGGGCGTCTACACCAATGGCCAGGCTCCCGTCACTCCCTCGGTCGATATCAGCCCGAGTGGAATCCAATTAGCGAGCGGCGATCCCATCAAAGCGCAGTTGACCTATGACGGCACGACGCTCACGTTGAACCTGCTCGACACGGTGACGAACAGCACGTTCACTACATCCCAGGCCATCAACATTCCGCAGACTGTCGGTGGCAGCACTGCCTATGTCGGCTTTACGGGCGGCACCGGAGGGCTCTCGTCGAGCCAGAGTCTTCTGAACTGGACTTACTCGACACAGGCGCTGCCTCCAGCATTTGCGCCGGCAGCGGGCACGTACAGCTCGACGCAGAACGTTGCGCTGAGCAGCGGGACAGCCGACGCCACGATCTACTACACAACCGACGGCACGGCCCCGACGGCTGCGTCCACTCTCTACACATCGCCGATTGCCGTTTCAACCTCAGAGACCATCAACGCCATCGCGATCAGCAATACGATGGGCACGAGCAACTCGACCAGCGCCGCCTACGTGATCCAAGGAGGGCCGACACAACCGGCTCAGTTCGCACTCAGCGGCACGGCAATCAGCATCGCATCCGGAGCGAGCGGAACCTCGACGATCACAGTCACGCCTAGCGGCGGATTCACCGGCACTGTCTCTCTTGCCTGCGCGATTGCAAGCAGCCCGGCGCAGGCGGTGGACATGCCGACATGCTCAATGTCCCAGCCTACCGCTATCTCGGGTTCGCAGGCAGTTACCGCGACATTGACCGTGAACACCACCGGGGCATCCGCCTCGTTGCATAGAAATCGAATGCTGCTGTATGGCGGCGAGACCGTGCTTGCCGCAGTCTTCGTGTTCTGGCTGCCAACGCGCAGGCGCAAGTGGCAGGCCCTGCTTGGGCTCCTGGTATTTGCGATCCTGACGGTGGGTGTGAATGGCTGCAGCAGTACGGGAGGAAAGATTTCAACCGGCAAAACGGGCTCCGGAACCACTTCCGGCGCCTACACGGTCACCGTGACCGGGACCAGCGGATCGCTGCAGGCAACCACTGCCGTTACGCTCACGGTCCAGTAAACCGTAACTGAATCACGCCAACATTTAACACGCCCGCCCCCCGGCAGCCCCTCGCTCGAAGTTCTTTTGAACGAAGGGCTGTCGCGTTTATTCGTGTACCCGGATGAGTATTCTGGCCGCCCTGTTGGGATTCCCATCGCCATCGCGGCTCCAGATAGGGCGTAGAGCCTCCCAACCCTCCCCTCCTACAACCTTCGAGCCAGATCGCATCTTTTGCCTTGTGATTTTCGCGCTCTCTGGCTATACTCAGCCCAAATAATCTTTATATCTCTCCGCGCACCTCCGACGCTGTTCCAGTCCGAGGTCGACGGAGAAGGGCTCCCACAGTTCGCGAAATCGGGCCTGTGGGTATTTACACGGGGCTCGGCTGTTCGCAGCCGTTGATGGGCTTCCCACAACGATCTTCGTTTCAGGAGACTTCCTGATCGAAGCTGACGCCGGTTTTCCTGTGCTTATTGAATTGCTCTCTCCAAGGGACGCGCGTGCTCCGCTTGGAACTTGATTGCCTCCAGAGTCCACCGGGCGCAGCACGTCGACGTCTATAAACCTCCTCCTGGTTCGATACAAACATTAGTGAGTTTTGAAGGTTCGGCTGGTCGAGCACCTAAGGGGTGTGCAAGACGGTGCTGTGCCGCACCTATCGCAGTTCAGCGACAGTTATAAACCCCGGCTGTTTTTCAATGGCGGAGCAAGCCTCTCACGCATACGTGCCTGCCCGTCATGACTCGAGAAGATTTTATGAAGATTTTGCTCTCTGCCTTCATGGCGCTTGCGTGTTCGAGTGTCGCGGCGTCCGCCATCACCGTTGCTACGCCTGCAAACGGCGCCAAGGTGAATTCACCCTTCAGCCTAGTTGCCAGCACGAGCACATGCGCTTCAGTGCCGGCAGTTTCGATGGGTTACTCCATCGATAGCGGTCCCTCGACCATTGAACCCACATCATTCAGCGCGACGGTGACAGCAACTCCGGGCGCCCATGTGCTGCACGTAAAGTGTTGGGGAAAAGGCACCAACGACCAGGCGCTGCTGAACATCACCGTCGCTTCGCCTAGTTCTACCTCCACAGCGTCCAACATCACCGTCGCGAGCCCCGCAAGTGGATCCAAGGTAATTGCTCCCTTCAACCTGGTGGCCAGCACAACAACGTGCAAGGGATCTCCGGCCCTTTCGATGGGATATTCGATCGACGGTGGCAGCACCACCTCAGAGCCGGCTTCCTTCAGCGCGGCGTTGAGCCCGCACCTGGGGACGCACACCGTTGCCGTCAAGTGCTTCGCCCAAGGCGTACAGGACCAGGTGCAGCTCACGGTTGATGTGGTGCCGCCCCCCACGGCTGCCACGCCTCAGTTTTCGCTTGCCTCGGGCCAGTACACCACAAAGCAGGTTGTATCGCTGTCTGACGCAACGCCGGGCGCGGTCATCTACTTCACCACCGACGGCTCCGGCCCCACAACTTCTTCTCCGCGGTATGCAGGGCCGATATCCATCACAAGCTCGACCGTCGTTCAAGCGGTTGCCGTGGCCTCCGGCTACACGAACAGCGGCCTTGCGCGTGCGAGCTACACGATCGTGCAGCCAACGCATCCTAACATTCCTTCCAACGCGCTCCACGTGGACGAAATCCAGGCTATGCCCAACTGGAGGACCAAATACGATCCCGGTACGGGCGGCTCGGCAAGTGGTGCCATGACGATGACCGGCAGCCCCACTCTGAGCGGTGAGACCGCGCAGTACGATACGAACTATTCCTCCTACAGCGGCGTTCTCTACTCCGTCACATACGGAAACGATCCCACCGCGCAGAACTTCGTCTACGATGCCGAGGTGTGGATCGCCGCCGGAAGCCAGATCGGCAACCTCGAGATGGATAACAACCAGGTGATCTCTAATGGCGACACGGTGATCATGGCGTTCCAGTGCGCGGGCACAAGCAACAATTGGGAGTACTCCAAAAACGCTGGCACGCCGAGCAATCCAGTCGTGCAGTGGGTGCGGTCCGGCGTCGCCTGCAATCCCGCAACGTGGACGACGAATGCCTGGCACCACGTGCAGATCTATTACTCGCGCGACAATGCCGGCAATGTCACCTATCACTCGGCATGGGTAGACGGAGTGGAGTCGCCGATTAACCAAACCGCGATGTCGGAGTTCTCGCTCGGCTGGGGCTCTGGCGCACTCGTCGCCAACTTCCAGGTGGATGGCGGGGTCAACGGCGGTTCCTCCACCTTGTATCTCGACGACTTCACCATGTGGCGCTGGTAAGGCGGATCAAGACGGTGCGGACAAGGCGATTCTCTCTTTGAGAATCGCTTGGCCGCCCGTGAATTTCAGCCATTTGATCTTTCAATTCCTCAGATCAACTCGGGACATTGGGCCTGGTTGCACTTGCACGGTAGGCTCGGCTGTTCTCAGCCGTCGATTGGCGTTCTCAAACGATCCTTCGATTCCGCCACGCCGGCTCGTAGTTGAGTCGGCCGTGCTTATTGAATCGCTCACTCCAGCGGATGCGCGTGCATCGCTCGGAACCTGGTTGCCTCCGGAGTCCACCGGGCGCAGCGCGTCGGCGTCTATCAACCTTCCCCTGGTTCGATACAGACATGGCGAGTATTGAAGGTTCCGGCGGCTCGAGCACCTAAGGGGTGGGCAATACGGTGCTGCGCCGGACTTATCGCATTCCATCGACAGTAATGCACCCCTGCTGTTCCTCATCAACGGAGCAAGCCCATCTTTCATGCAGGGCCTGCCCGTCATGAATCGAGGCAAGTTTATGAAGATTATGCTCTCTACCTTTCTGGCGCTCGTGTGCTCAAGCGCCGCGGCACCGGCCATAACTGTCGTTACACCTGCGAACGGTGCAAGAGTCAGTTCGCCGTTTGAAGTTGTGGCAAGCACCAAAACGTGCCATTCTGTGCCAGCCGTCTCAATGGGCTATTCTCTCGATCACGGCCTGGCGATCATTGAGCCGACCTCGTTCAGCGCGATGGCAACCGCAACTCCCGGAGCCCACACTTTGCACGTGAAGTGCTGGGGTAAGCAGACGCACCGCGAAGTGCTTTTGAGAATCACAGTTGAAAAAGCGGGCTCGCCGGTTTCGGACATCACAGTCACAAGCCCTCTAAGCGGTGCGAAGGTATCTTCCCCGTTCAAACTTGTGGCGAACTCGAGTACTTGCGATTCTGTGCCCGCAGTGGCGATGGGCTACGAAATCGACGACGGCGCTACGATCATTGAGCCTGCATCTTTCAGCGCGATGGTAACTGCGAGCTCCGGGAATCACATTTTGAAAGTGAAATGCTGGGGCAGCGGGAGACACAACCAGGCGGACTTGAGCATCACCATTGGTTCCAGGTCCTCCAACTCCGCGGCCACTCCCCAATTCTCAGTTCCGTCAGGGCAATACACGTCCAGGCAGGTTGTTTCGATCGCCGATGCAACGCCGGGCGCGACGATTTACTACACCAGTGACGGCTCCGGTCCTACAACGTCGTCTCCGCGCTATGCGGGGCCGATCTCCGTCGTTACATCCACGGTGATCGAAGCGCTCGCTGTCGCGCCAGGCTATTCGAACAGCGGACTTGCTCGAGCAAGCTACACGATTGCGCAATCGTCGCAGCCGTATATTCCCGCCAATGCCCTTCACAATGACCAGATTCAAACGCTGCCCCGCTGGAGGATTAAACACGATCCTGCAACGGGAGGCTCTGCGAATGGCTCAATGAATATGGTCAATGATCCGTCATTGAGCGGCCAGGCCGCGAGGTACGACACCGATTACAGCAACTACGGGGGCGTCCTATATTCCGTGACGTACGGGAAGGATCCGAATCCTGCGAACTTCGTATACGACGCCGAAGTGTGGATCGAAGCCGGCAGCCAAATCGGCAATCTGGAAATGGATAACAACCAGGTGATCGCCAATGGCGACACGGTGATCTATGCCTTTCAGTGCGCTGGAGACACGAATACGTGGGACTACAGCGAAAACGCAGGCACACGAAAAAAGCCGGTCGTGCGCTGGGTTCGTTCAAACGCACCTTGTAATCCCGCCACGTGGACGCAGAACAGCTGGCATCACGTGCAAATAAGCTGTTCTCGCGACGACGCGGGAAACGTGACCTATCACTCGGTGTGGCTCGACGGGATTGAAGCGCCTATTAACCAGACCGTCATGTCGGCATTCTCTTTGCGGTGGAGGGGCGGAGACCTGATTGCCAACTTCCAAGTGGATGGCCCTGCGAGCGGCGGTTCGTCCAGGTTGTACCTGGATAACTTCACAATCTACCGCTGGTAAACGAAAACAAACAATTACGTGGGGTGCAATGCTGCGCCACTGCGTTCTTTCGCAGAAGCGCGCTCAGCCTTCCCGCGTGGAAACGGAGTCTGCAGAGTCCCCGGAACTCCCACATCGTGAATAAGTTCCATTGGAAGCGTGCATTTTTTACCAAACGCCAGAGAAGATTTTTCCCGATGCCGGTAAATCTTTCCAGGATGCCTGAATTCCACAAATTTATTTGGGGTTTTTGGGAAAAATCGTTGCTGTAATTGCATTGGTATGCAAGCATTCTGGATAGAGCATTACTTAAAGGTTGCCTCGCGGTATAGATCCTGGCATCGAGTGAGCAAAGAGGCGTTTAGAACGATTTAAGAAACGGGCCTTTATAATTTCGCAAACTCGATGGGATTCCACCGCAATTCGTCTGGGTAGCATGGTTGCCCTAAATAAGATCGAATGTTGCCCGGAAAAGTCGTTAGAGGTTGCTGAGTAATCAGACGCGGCGAGCTTTCTTCGCGCCCCTCGGAACAGCCCACGTAAATTGATCGACTTGGTCGACTTCCGTGCCGACAGAGCGCCCGGAGTCGAGGCGAAATCTCTATTTCACCGCAAAGGACTCTGCCTGATGAAATTCCCCCGTAACCTCATTCTGGCTGCCTCTTGTGTAGCCGCGATGTCCCTCCCAGCTCTCGCAGGAGTCACCGTCAACGAACCCGCGAACAGCACCAACGTTAGTTCGCCGTTTACATTGTCAGCCAGCGCATCAACCTGCTCGTCGCAGAGCGTAAGCGCGATGGGCTACTCGTTTGACAGCAGCGCGGACTCGATGACCGTCAACGCGCAGTCGATTGACAAGTCGGTGTCGGCGTCTTCCGGCACACACACGCTGCATGTCAAGGCCTGGGGCAACAAGGGAGCTACCTGCGTCACTGATGTGGAGATCACAGTCAAGGCCGGGTCCAGCAGTTCGAGCGGCGAAATTCCGTCGTATGCGCAGTCCAACAGCCATATCCAGGCGCTTAGCGGCTGGCGCGCCGCGCACGATACCGGCGGCTCGGGCTCTTCCAGCGGATCCACGAGCATCGTCAGTTCGCCTTCTCTTTACGGCAGCACGCGCCGGTTCGTCACCTCGTTCAGCAATGGCGGCGACGAGCGCTATGCGGTCGAGTTTTCGGACGATGTCGATTCCAAGAACTTTTTCTATGACGCGTGGGTGTATCTGACCAGCTCGGCCAGCCACGTCGGCAACATCGAGATGGATGTGAATCAGACGATGGCCGACGGCAAAACCGTCCTTGTCGGCGTGCAGTGCGATGGATACACAGGACACTGGGCATACACGGTGAACACCGGCTCGGCCAGCGATGTGAAGCCCCAGTGGCACTCGAAGAGCGGCACAAGTTGCAATCCGAGGAGCTGGTCGCAGAGCAAGTGGCACCACGTCCAATTCAACTTCTCACGCACCGATTCCGGCACCATCACTTACAAGTCCGTGTGGCTCGACGGCGTTGAAACCAAACTGGACGCGACCGCCTTTGGCGCGGCTGACCTTGGCTGGGGTCCCGTGATCAATACGCAGTTCCAGGTCGACGGGTACGGATCGAGCGGAACCGCCACGGTATACCTGGACAATCTGACTATCTCGCGCTGGTAGCGGGATTCTATCCAAGCGGCTAGGCGAACTGCCGCGATAAGCAATCCAGTTTTTCATTCAGGGTGGGACCTCAGTCCCACCCTGATATGTTTTTGGCGCGCTGATTCCTGATTCTTCCAAAATTCAGGAAACGTCGCGCAGGATGATCACGTGCAAGAATCGTGGCCCGTGAACGCCCTTGATGCGCGTCATCTCAATGTCAGCGGTGGCGCTGGGGCCTGAGATGTAAGTGGCCAGTTGCGGCGCATGCGGGAAGCGGCTGAAATACTCGGGAAGAGTTTCGACAAGCTGGCTCGCGCGCACGACGCAAAGATGCCAATCTGGAAGGAGCGTCAGGGCGCGGCGGCCTTCTGCGGAACCGTGGTGGAGAACGATGGTTCCGGAGTCGGCGACGGCGCAGGAAGCGGTTGTTACGACGCCGTCGACTTTGTCCAATTGCTCGTACGAGAGCCCGTCATCGATGAGCCACTCGAAGCCCGGCACGCGCCATTCCAAAGGAAGATCGGGAGGCGCCGCAAATGTTGATCCCCCGCTCGCCCTGAGTTGAGCCGACAGGACGGAGACAATGTCGCTCGGCGTGGCTTCGGCAACTTCGGCCCCGTACTCACGCAGTCGCTCGACGAGGAGAGCAGTGCATTCGCTGCTGTTGCGAACTACCGTGCGAATATAGCTTCGCTGGATCTGCTGGTAATCGGCGCTCGCCCGTTCGACGCTTCGCACGGGAAGAGCAGCGCGGATTCCAGCTAGAATCCGATCACGCGACGCAACGTTCATTGTTCCCCCTTGTTGCGCGTCGACCACCACTCGCGGAACGTCTGCGAAGGTACGCCGCGAAGGTCGCGTGTCCGCGTCCAGCGGGCGCCGTAACCCGGTAGCACGTGGATCCAGCCGTCCCTGCTCGCAAAAAGGCGGGCAACGATGCGGCCGAGCCGTTGTGCGAGGCGAAGTCGTCGAGGACTTGCCAGGATGAAGCTGGCGATGCGCAGGCCCAGATAAAGCGGATCGAAAAAGCGCCGTGGCTCTTCGCGCTCGCGATTCGTCACCTGGGCGCGCAACTCGATGAGCACTTCCGGGATGTTTATCTTGACGGGGCAAACCTCGTAGCAGGCTCCGCAGAGCGAGGATGCGTACGGGAGCGACTGCGCATGCTCGAGGCGCTGCAGTTGAGGCGTGAGGATCGCGCCGATTGGACCTGGGTAAACCGAACCATACGCGTGTCCGCCAGTCTGGCGGTAGACGGGACACGCATTCATGCAGGCGGCGCAGCGAATGCACTTGAGCGTCTGGCGCTCGACAGGACGGCGCAACATGTCCGAACGGCCGTTGTCGAGCAGAACCACGTGGAAATTCTGCGGCCCGTCGCCGGGTTTAACGCCGCTCCACACCGACGTGTAGGGATTCATGCGCTCACCGGTTGCGGACCGGGCCAGTACCTGAAGCAGAACCTCAAGATCCTGGAAGCGCGGGATGACTTTCTCGATGCCGGCAATGGCGATGAGCGTTTGCGGCAGCGTGAGGCACATACGCCCGTTGCCTTCGGACTCGACAATGACCACGCCGCCGGTCTCTGCGATCAGGTGATTGGCGCCGCTGATGGCGACCGGAACCGTAAGGAACAACTTGCGCAGGTACGTTCTGGCCGCGGCGGTCAGGGCCTGGGGATCGTCGGACAAATCCGGCAAGCCCATTCTCTGTGCAAAGATGTCGCGCACCTGGCTGCGGTTGACGTGAAGCGCTGGAACGACGATGTGCGAGGGCGCTTCGCCGCCAAGCTGAAGAATGATCTCGGCAAGATCAGTCTCATGGGCTGCGATGCCGGCCTGCTCGAGAAACAGATTGAGCTGGATCTCGGCCGACGTCATCGTCTTGATCTTGATGACCTCGTTAGCGTTCTTCTGCCGGATGATTTCAAGAACGATGCGGCGCGCCTCCGTGCCGTCAGCAGCCCAGTGAACGTGGCCGCCGGCCGCGGTGCATTGCGATTCGAATTCTTCAAGATAATGGCCGAGGTTGTCGAGCACGTGGGCACGAAGGTCAGATGCGGCTGCACGCAACTCCTCCCAATCCGCTTTTTCTTCAACCAGCCGTGCTCGCTTCGACTGGATGACGTCGATGGCATGGGCGACGTTCTTCCGTAGCTGCGTATTGCGCAGCACAGGCAGGGCGGCCTGTGGGAACGGCGGCGCGAAGCGCGGATCGAGCTGCACGCGAGGAGGCTTGTTCCGTGCGAGCGATTCCGGGCCCTTCACGGTAATTCCTCGATTGGATGGGTTTCCGTCGCGGCAAGAATCTGCGCCATGTGAACGGTCCGAACGCCAGCGAACTGGCGATGCATAGCCCCGCCAAGGTGCATGAGGCAGCTGTTGTCGAGAGCAGTGCAGAACTCCGCGCGCGTGGCAAGAATGTCCTGCAATTTAGCCGTGAGCATCGCAGAAGACACCTCGGCGTTTTTCACCGAGAACGTGCCGCCGAAACCGCAGCAGCGGTCAGTGTTCGCGAGCGGCGCGAGTTCTAGGCCGCGAACCTTTGCGAGCAACCGGTACGGGCGATCACCGAGATGAAGCGCACGCAACCCATGGCAACTGGCGTGATAGGCGACGCGATGCGGGAAATACGCGCCCAAATCCTCGACTTTGAGGTGGTCGACCAGATACTCGCTCAGCTCAAAGATACGCGGCGACAACACTGCGAAGTCCCGGCGAAGGCGCTCGTTGCCTAGCTCTTCAAACAAGCCCTGGTACTGTTCGCGGATCATCGCGACGCACGAGGACGACGGAATGACAATCGTCTCAGCGTCGCGATAAATCTGCACGAAACGCTTGGCCTGCGAAAAGGCCTCTGCGCGAAATCCCGAATTCGCGTGCATCTGTCCGCAACAGGTCTGCAACGAATTGAACTCCACTTCGACGCCAAGCCGTTCGAGCAGCGCGACTACGGCGCGACCGGTCTCAGGATAAAGCGTGTCGTTATAGCACGTAATGAAGAGCGAGGCGCGCATCTCAGAGTTCAAGGTTCCGTTGGTGACAGATTCTACAGGGCGGGGGCAAAATGGCTGCGCGTCATCAATGCGCGGCAAGTGCATCCACTGCGATCACGATGGCGTGACACCCTTCTTGAGCAGCAGGTTCCCGTACTTGCGCAGCTCGCCTGTCATCACGATGGCGAACGCATTTCTGGCGCGCGCGTAAAACGCATGCCGCTCAATGCGAACAGGCGCAGCGGCGCCGGGCGCATGCTTGCGGGCCACATCCATGTAGTCATGCTCCACTTCGGGGTCCAGCGCATCGCCTCGCACGACCTCCATCATGACGAGCGGTGGCGCATATGAATCCAGTTCAAACAGCGGCAGAATACCATCGAGCAGCGTCCGCACATCGATCCCGTCCGCGCGCAGGACCTGCGGCCCGAGCGAGTGACCGGGGAAATGCGCGTCGGCCAGAATGATCTCGTCTCCGTGGCCCATGCGATGGAGAACGGCGAGCAACTCCGGGCTCACGTATTTTGAAATTCCCTTCAGCATTCTTGTTCCCTCATGCTTTGTCTTAGCAGCTCCGAATTCGATTTGAATCATCCCTCGTCTGCCATGGGAGCAGCGGCGTCTCCTGACGGAGCAAGTTTCGCACCCCAGAATGCATACCCGGCAACCGCGATGTAGCAGATGAGCGGGACTGCCATGGCAAGAGCCATACTGTGCGTGAACTTGAATGCGAGACCCATCAGGACCGTAAATGCCGCTCCGCCAATGATGGCCATGACGATGAGCGATGCGGCGGGCTTGGTGTTGGGGCCGAGGCCGCGAATACCCAGCGCGAAGATGGTCGGAAACATAATCGACATGAAGAAACTGGTGAGCCACACGGCCCACATCCCCGTCCAGCCCGGGTATAGGATCCCGACGGCAAGCAGCCCGATGTTGGCGAGCGCGAACAGACCCATCATGGTGTCGGGGCGCACACGCTTCATCAGGTAGCTGGAGCTGAAGCGGCCGACTCCGAATCCGGCGAGAGTGCCGGTGAGCAAATAACCCGCTGTCTTTTCTGGAAGATGCGTGTAGTCCTGCACGTACTGGATGAACCAGCTCCACGTGCCCACCTGTGCGCCTACGTAGCAGAACTGCGCCACTACAGCGAGAATGAAATGCGGATACCGCAAAAGCTTACGGTAGCTTCCGTGCGGCTCGTCGGCTCCGGAGGAGCCCGCAGTTGCAACTTCGGGAAATTTCGTGGCCAGGATAAGAACCGCCCACGCAATGACGACAGCTCCGAGCGTGAGATACGGCGCTATCACTCGCATTGTTTCGTGGCGCAGGTAGGCATCGTAGGTGCCGGCGAGCCTCATACTGGCGATCTGCGCGGGATTAAGCTCGACGCCGGAGAAGATGAATACAGTGCCGATGAGCACGCCGGTGATGGCGCCCAGCGGATTGAACGCCTGCGAAAAATTCAGCCGGCGGACGGCGCTCTCGGGATCGCCAAAGCGCGCAACCAATGGATTCGAGCCGGTCTCAAGAAATCCGAGGCCGCTGGCTATCACGAAGAGCGCCATGAGAAATAGTGCGTAGCTGCGCGCCAGGGCAGCGGGATAGAAGAGAAACGTGCCGATGCTGTAGAGCAGGAGCCCCGTGACCAGACCGCGCTTATAGCCGAATCGGCGCATGATCATCGCGGCAGGAATGGAAAAAACAAAATATCCGATGTAGAAAGCGAACTGCACAAAGCCGGCTTCGAGCCGCGTGATCTCAAACGACGTCATGAACTGCCGGATGAGAATGTCGTTGAGGTTGTTGGGAATCCCCCACAGAAAGAAGAGGCCGGTGACGAGGAAGAATGCCGTCCGATTGTGCGCGGGCAACAGCGGCCTTGAGTGGTCTTGGCCGGTATGTGACGGCGTGGTGGCGAAAGCCATTCACTACTCCTTGTGCGAAGATGCAGGCTCGGGGCAGACTGCGACTTTGCCGCAGCGGCCCGTGGCCATCAACGCGTATGCCTCGGCGGCCTGTTCGAGCGCGAAACGGTGCGTGATGATGGTTTCGGGATGGAGGTTCCAGCGTACCAGACGCTCGACCAGTTCTTCCATCCGCCACGTCGACGTGACCCACGAGCCGCAGATGGTCTTCTGGTCATGAATGATATCGGGCGAGGGATTGAAGCTGACCGTCCCGCCTTCGCCCACCATCACCATCCTGCCCCACTTGCGCGTGGCGCGGATCGCAACGGCCCGTGCGTCGGCATTGGCGGAGCAATCGATGGCACGCTCCACGCCCTGTCCGGCGGTCAGCTCACGCACCTGCGCCAGGTTCTCCGGCCCGGAGCGCAGCACGGCGTCGCATGATCCAAGTCGCAGCGCCAGATCCAACCGCTCCTGAAGCATGTCGATGCCGATGATTTTTTCCGCGCCGAGTTTGCGGCACAGCTCGGCGGCAGCGAGGCCAACAGGACCGAGGCCCGTGATGAGGACAGCGTGGTTCCCATTCACTCCGATCTTCTCAAGCGCTTCGTACACCGTGCCGAAGCCGCACGCCACCTGCGCTCCGTCGGCGTAAGTGAGTGACTCGGGGAGCAGAATCAGGTCCTTCTCTTCGGCAAGCATGAACCCGGCCATGCCTCCGTCGCGCTGCCAGCCGTAGGCGCGGCGATATTCCGGGCTGGTGCAGGAGATCATGTACCCGCGACGGCAGTCGTTGCATACACCGCACCCCGAGATGTGATAAACGATCACGCGGTCGCCGACCTTAAAGCGCCGGCACCCCGGGCCCGCTTCCACGATCTGGCCCGCCGGCTCGTGACCCGCAATCACGCCCTGGTATCCCTCGGGGCCTTTGCCCAGATGCTCGTGATAGATACATCGAATGTCAGATCCGCAGATAGTCGAGACCTTAACGGCAATCAGAACTTCACCGCGTCCCGGATGCGGAACATCTACTTCGCGCAGCGCAACCGTGCTGTCTCCCGGCAAATAAGCCGCCAGCATTTTCCCGTTCATCTCTCCGCTCCAGTCCGCAGCTCTCGTCTCCCGGCTTCTAGATCGCTATCTCGCCGTTCACATCCCACAGATCTTCCCACGACTGTTTTTCTTTCCACAGGAACACTTGCCCCTTGATAAGCCGGCAGTTGCGGTCGATGGCTTCGATCGCCTGCATGTCGTCGATTGAGAGGGGCTTGCTTACGATGGCCTGCAAGTTGGCGAGAATATTACGCGGGTTCGTCGAGAACGGAATGGGAACCTGTCCCCGCTGCGCCGCCCACTGGATGCAGACGACTGCCGGATGCACGCAGCGTTTCTCCGCAATGGCGCGGATCACCGGATCTTCGACGGGCGAAGTGTCCTCAGGCGTACAGTCGCGCTCAGGCCTCGCGGGAGAGCCGATGGGCGAGTAGCCGATGGGCTGGACGCCGTTGTCCACGAGGTACTGGAAGAACTCCCGCTGTTGAAAGTGCGGATGAAGCTCCATCTCGTTGGCCGATGGCTTGATGCGGGCATCGCGCAACACCACCTTCATCTTCGGGATGGTCATATTGGAGGTGCCGATGTGGCGAACGAGGCCGCGGTCCACCAGCTCTTCCATCTGCCGCCAAGTGCGCATGTAGCTTTCATGGATGTAGGGAACAGCTTGAGGATTGCGCGATGCAACATCGCAGCCGGGAGGATGGTGGTTCGGGAACGGCCAGTGGACCAGGTACAGATCGAGATAATCCAGCTGAAGATCTGCAAGGGACTCCTCGCAGGAAGCGACGACGCTGTCGTGGCGGTCGTTCCACACCTTGGAAGTGATCCAGAGATCTTCGCGGCGAATGCCATTGCGCATCGTCTCTTCCAGCGCAATCCCGATGTGGTCTTCGTTGCCGTAGACCGAAGCACAGTCGAAGTGGCGATAACCGATCGAGGCGGCGTAGCGCACCGCATCGGCAACGGCCTGGTGCGACGCGTGGTCGGAGCCAAACGTGCCGAGGCCGATGGCAGGCATGGCCGCGCCCGACGATAAGATTCGACGCGGAACGACAGCGGGATCGATCTGCGGGCCGGAGCCGGTCAAAGTAATTCCTCCCAAACGAAGTGTAATCGTTTTCACGTTTGCCGAGACGAAACGAGATCGAAGACTTATGGTGCGGGCCGCGGTGTTGCCGCGGCGGCGTCGATCAGCTTGTGCATGCTGGGCAGAAACACAAACCGCACCAGCCCTGTCTGCGGCCCATTGGTTTTTTCGGCTGCGGCGAGCGTGAGATTCTGTGCGTCATGCCACCCGGCTTGCGGAGCACTGTGGGCATCGAGGAAAGCGAGCGATTGGAGCCCCATCTGGGCCAGCGCGTCAAGCTGTTGCGCACGAGGGCCGATGTCGTTGAGCCGCGGTGAGCGCACCGCCATGGCTTCGAGCGACGGCGCTGCTGCCTGCCATGCGAGAAAACGCCGCCTCAGATCCATCTCGGCTGCTTTTGAGTTGGCTGCGCGACTGTGGTCGAGAAGCGCATCCACTTCAACTTCTATCTGCTGGCGCGCCGGCGGATCGGTTACCGCCGCATCGATGAGCCGGTTGAGCGAGGTGAGTTGGTCGGTGTGCTGGCCGTGATAGCGGTCTTCAAAACTGACGGGTTCGATGATCGAGGCAAAGAGGTCGAGCGCTTCAAGCTGGCCCGGACTTGCAAGCGGGCCTACGAGGCCGCGGCGCAGCTTTTCAGGGCCCGAAATGTGCGTCAGGCCCACGTCCTCAAGTTCGTGCGTGACAACGCGAATGCGCCGGTACATATCGGCTACGTCGCGGTCCGACTGTGGCGACCAGAAGCGCTCGGCAATGGCAAGCGAGCGCGGCCACACTTCGGCGTCCACGGTTTCGGCATTGATGTGCTCGCCCCACATGCAGATTTCGCCGCCGAGGATGAGCTTCTGCTGATCGGGCGTGAGCTTTGTGTCGGCCGGGATGGGGTCCGCAAGAAAAACCTGTGCGGCTGTTCTCTGCCCGTTTAGGTAGTACGGAGCTGAAAGCACGCCGGTATATCCCTGTTGCGCACCCTGCGCGAGCGATGCATCGCCGCGCCAGCTCTGCACCACGATGTCCTTCGGCAAGTTGGGGGTCAGAATCTCATCCCACCCCATCATTCTCTTGTCGTGCTTGGTGAGGATTGGAAGCAGGCGCTCATTGAAGAATGTCTGCAGCTCTGCGGGAGTCTTGAAGCCCTTTTTCTTCATGAACTCAGCAATGCGGGGATTGTCTTGCCAGCCCTTCCCCTTGGTCTCGTCGCCGCCGATGTGGAAGTATGCGTCGGGAAAGATGCCAGCCATCTCACCGATGAACTCATCGAGGAACTTGTAGGTCTTCTCGCTGCTCGGGTCGAGCTCAGATTGCGGGATGCCGAACACGGTGGGCAGCGCGCGGATGTCTTCTCCGGCGCCGATCTCGGGATACGCAAGCAGCCAGGTGGAGGAGTGGCCCGGCATGTCGAACTCCGGTACTACGCGGATGCCGCGCGCACGCGCGTAGGCCACGACTTCGCGCATCTGGTCCTGCGTGTAGTAGAGGCCACCATTTGAAGCAACCTCGGTAAAGCGCGGGAATTTCCTGCTTTCGGCACGGAATCCCTGGTCATCACTCAGGTGCCAGTGAAAGACGTTGAGCTTCGCGACGGCCATTCCATCAAGCGTGCGCTCGACGACGGACACAGGCTGGAAGTGCCGGCTGACGTCGAGCATAAAGCCGCGCCAGCGGAATCGTGGCGTGTCGGCGATGGCGATGGCGGGCAGGCGGCACGCACCGCCGGAAACCGCGACGAGTTGAAGAAGTGTCTCAAGGCCGTGCATCGCGCCGAGGTCGTTAGGCGCGTTGATCGTGGCACCGTTGGGTGCGACGGAAATCTGGTAGCTCTCGTCCTCGTCCACGCTCTGAACCTGTTTCGCCGGCGCCGCGGCGCGAATCGTCAGCGTCGCGGGCGTCGATGCCGCGGCATCATGCTGCGCGCGGACAATACCGCCGCACTCACGATCCAGCCGGAGGACGAATCGTGTGAGCGCATCGTCGAGACGCTCGTCATGCGAGCCGTCGATGACTGCGTGGAATTGACCGTTGAGGACGAGTTCGCCCGAGCCTGTCTGGATGGATCTGGGCAGGGGCATCAGGTTGAGGGACTGCGGCGAGGCAGCCTGGGAATGAACAGGAAGTGCTGCGGAGCCAAAAAGCAGCGCCAAGAAAACGGAACCGAAGGATCGCATCGGAATCCTCTTTGCCGGCAAGAGATCGGACAACGAAAGAGGATAGCAGGAGAAACCACGGGGACAGATGACCACCAATAGTCCAAAGGGTCGACCGGGCGAACGCAGTCACGGCCGGCCCACACATTTGCCGACTCGCTGACTCACAGGCTCGCTCCCTTCACGCGTGGATTGGAGCATTTTCAGGTTGGCGGTCCGAACGGGCACCTTTTCCGGACGGAGCCGCGCCGGGCTTCAGGTTCGTACAATAAATCCGCTATAAGACGGTCCAAAAGCGGCGTTTTTTGCACTTTTTGAGATTGATATAAGCTTTTTATTATCAAACTTATACGCTTTTTGTTCGCTTTTTTGCATCCACATTCTAAAGGGGTTATAGAGGGGGGAGGGGGGTATGCATTTTCTGATGCCCCGAAGAGCGAAATGCCCGCGCGATGGCGGGCATTGGAGTGGAATTTTCTCACTCCATTACTAAGTCTAGCAGGGCCGAAAAATGGATCGGCCACTTTCCAGGAATTCTTTCCCGCCTGCAGCTTTCTGATATTGAACGGGTTGTGCGTATTTCGCTTTTTCTTCTCTACTTGACAAGGGATTTTCCACAGAGATTTGCACGGGGCCTGGCGAATTCGGGCAATCGGAGAGGCAGAGAGCAGTAAAGGGAAGAAAATAAACTTGGTTGTGGCCAGGGGACAGTCCCCGGGAACACACGCCACGAGGCAGGAATCGCTGTTTCCCCCGCCGAATGCGCGGCAGCCATCGGCAAGCCTGCGCTTCGGGAGGATCAAACTCTCCAGGATCCGCTGAGTCTCGGGGTTACAGGAGCCAATATACCCGAGGGGAAATGAGAATTTCAGTGATTTAGATCACTCGTAACCGGCCGCTCAGCGTGTCGCCGCCGCAGCCCTGCCCGGCCCGATCTGGTCCATTGGCAGTTCCAGGGCAAACAGCGTCGCGTTGCCCTGGTCGGCGTGCACCCAGATCCCGTGGAACGCACCCCGGAGTTCGGGGTGCGCAGCGAGCAGCGCGTTCATAATACCGACGACCTGCTGCCGTGCGACAACTGGATCGCGAAGCTGGGCCGTCTGGCCAGGGTTGGGCGTATAGTGCACGTCCAGGTCCAGCCCGCCGAAGTCGGTGTTCGTGTCAACGCTCGTCAGTTGGATGGCGCCGGCATTCGAGCTCAGGGTAATCGGATTCCCGGCAGGCAAGTCGGCTGGGTGCACGTCGTCCGTTTCCTTCTGCAGTTTCTGGAGGTTGGGGCTGGTCAGGTTGTCCATTGGGTCGAGCAGGTTCGCCGCCATCCTGTAGTAGATCCACGCGGCCCAGCGGCCATTCTGCTGCGCGTAACGTCGCGCGGAGACCCAGTACCACAAGCCATCATGCCCTGCGGTAATCATCGGCTTGGCGAAGAACCCGGCCAGCGTCCAGCGTCCGCCGCTCTGCGCGAGTACGAGCGAAACCTGGTGCGGCTTCTCGACGCCCGTCGCGTGCACAAGCGCGAGCCCGTACTTGCCCGGCGGAAGATTCGTGAAGTTCAGAACGACGACCGGCGAACCGCAGTAGAATTGCGTGCTCTGCTGGCCTGGCTGATCGGTCGAAGCATCGAGGTCATACACCTCGTCGACCGTGATCGTGGCCGACCGTATGATCGGCGCGAGAGTCTGCACCGACTGAGCGATGCCGCTGAAATCCGTTGCCACCGCCGGCAGCGTGCCCGCGCGAAGGCCGTTCACATCGCCAGCCTGCGCCTGGGACATCATGGTGCGCGCAGCCGACGCGAGCGCGTTGCGTTCCGCGGGGTTCATCATCGCCTGGGTGGTGCAGTTGGCCGCCAAGGCAGCCGGCGCGGCAATGCCGCAGCAAGCAAGCAACACAACAGCAGCAGAAAAACGGAATCGCATGACAACAGCCTCTCGCATGGGTGGTTGACGGCCTAACCGGCGCCCAGGCCTGACCTGCGCACGAATCCGATCGGCCCACGAATCTACTTAGTTGGATGCGCCCAAGCCGTCCCACGGGCATCCCGACTGCTCGGCCCGTCCCGGTGTGCACAATCCGGCTTAGCCTGCGCGTTCGAGCGGAACGGCATGGTCGGCGCGCGCAGCGCCTGTGCCACTCTCCGCCAGCCGATCCTGTACGCCTGGACCGGATTCAAATCCGGGACCGATCGCCACGTGGCGCAGAATCTCCGACGTGACTTCCGCCACGGACATGGGGGGAATCACCGTGAGGCCGCCTACCAACACCGCGAGGTCGAGATAGGCCTTTCGGTTCACGCGCAGAAACTCCAATGGGTATTCAGGCTTGCGCGCCCGCGCCTTCACCGGGTCGGCATCCAGAACAAAACTCACATCGGGCCGCGGCACAAACGCCATCAGCATTCGAACGTACCCGCGTATCGCCGGATTGCGGAGATCGAGGTTCGCAAACTGGTCGTAGATGTAGCGGTCAAAGATCACGAAGTCTGTGCCGGGGCCTATCGCGCGACCAAAGTGCATTCGCGTTGAAAGCGCATCCAGAAGGTAGAGCCAAAGCCGCACGCAGGTCATTGAGAACGACCGGACGTTCTTGTCGCGGCGGTTCACTGGCGCCTCCGGCCGACCCACACCTTTTTCTCCCTTGAATATCCTGTGCCCCGCGCCTTCGCGAATCCGGGTCAGCGCGGCGATCTCGTCCCAGAATGCGATGATGCGCACGCGCAGTCCCTGCTGCTCGAGGCACCGGCGGAGAGCCTCGATCTGCGTGCTTTTGCCGGCGCCATCCATGCCGGAGAAACTCGCTGTATACGTTCGGCGGCTCATGGCGAGTGCGACCTTTTGCGCGACTAATTCAACCGACGCGCGGGAGCTATTGCGGCCGGCTCGGGCTGGCCTTTGAAAGCGCGACCACCGTTCCTGCTGCCGCGCAGCCGGCGATAATCAGGCTGGTCCTGATAAATAACGCTCGAACCCGACGCTGCTTTGCCGGCGCAATCGCAGCGCCCGCAGGGCGGGTTCCGGCCACGCCGGTCGGATGAGTTGTGGGTCCGGCAGCGGTTCCCAGCGGATTCTGCGACGGGCTCTGCTGCTGGGAGTCGGGTTGTTGCTGCAACGCCGGATCAGGAGACTCGGGCAGAGCGGCCAATTGCGCTGAGGCCAGGCTGCTGGATTCCTGCGGAGTTTGCTGTTGCGCAGAGGCGGTTTGCTGTTGCTTCTGCGGCCTTTGCTCTTGCTGCGCTGGTGGCAGCGCGGCAGCCTCGGACATCTGCGCGGCAATGGCGAACGCCATGCAGGCGGCGAGGCTCCTCGTCAATTGGTTGAATCTCATATTTCTGCTCATGTCCCGCGGTCTCCTTTCCGGGGCGATGAATACTTGCGGGGATATCAGTCATGCCGCATTTTCAGCGGCCACTCTCGTGCAGGAGTGCGCATGAAGGGCCGAAGGACTACGTCGCTGGAAACTGTCGGCCGCCTGCTCGACGGTATCGAAGAAGCGGAAAAGGCGATCGGCGCAAACGCACTGCAGACTCTCGAAAGCCTCAAGAGAAACGCAAGCGAGGCGCACATCGCCGCGGCGCTTCATTGCGCCCTCGAGGCAGCTAAGCAGCAGCCGGATCATGGAAGGGCCAATCGCCCGCAATTGCGAGCAATCGAGGACGATTGTCGGGCGCTCCGCGTTCATCGCATGTTCGAGTTCACGCAAGAAGAGCCGTTCGGTTCTCGCATCGATGACTGCGGGAACCAGTTTGACCGATACAGCCCGGGGTCGGAAGGTCATAGGTTGGGCCACCTGAATGTGGAGTATCTTTCTCCGTTCGCGACGGATCTGTGCTCTATCGTCCAGTCTTAGTTCGAAAATTTGATCAAGGCTCATAAGGCAGCCCCCAATCTAAAGTCGCCTTTGGTTATCCAGCATTGCGCAGCAGCCGCGCTAGCTCTGCTTCAGGGTTGCGGATGGCATGCGTCAACACGTTGCGGCCGTAGCGCAAGAGCGTCACAAGGTTGCTGTTGTACCAGCAGCACTCGGACATGCGCGGCGACAGACCGCACAGGAAGCGAAGTTTCCTGATGTCCCGCGAGGCGCCAAGCATCGATGCGATCAGCCGGTGATTGCCGTCGAGCACCGTGAGCGGCTCGTTTTCATTCATGCCGATCAGAATGACCGCCGCGAAGGAGCGATCGCCGTTCTTCAGCTCCTCTCTGATGGCTTCGATCTTCGTAACAAAACCTGAGTCGAGCAGGCGCTTGCGAGTGCGGATTCCAGCCGCAACCGATGTTGCGGAGAAGCTTCCACTCGCCACTTTGCGCCATTGAGCCCGTGGAAAGATTCGGATGTTCGCAAGATCGGTCTCGTTCACCTCAGCCTCATACCACTCGGTGTCAGAGGGCAGCTCCTTCCAGAGCGCCAGGTGGCGGATGAAGAGGAGCGCACGCCGCTTGGCATTTTCCGCCGGATTATCGAGGTTGGGCTCGGTCACGAGATCGCTCAGAGCCTGGTACTCGCGGAACTCGGAACACTGAAAGTCGCTTTTGAGAAACTCGGAAATGACTTCGTCTTCCGGAACTCGGCGGATGAGGCGCACGGGCCGGCAGTTCACTCCGTCGAGAATGTCCCTGGAACCGGTGAGTGAATTGACGAGGAAGGGCAAGGCAACGAGAAGAAACAGAACCACCATCAGTGCAAGCTGCACCAGCACCACCTCGCGCAGCGAGGAGTGGAACACGCAGATGGCCCCTATAAGGACGCCGCTGAAGGCGAGTTGTACCCAGCTCGTGTTGGCGATCTTGTATGACATCTCGAACGTAATGATCACCGCGCCGAGCGAGTAGATCACCGTGCCAAGCGCATAGATCGCAAGCAAGTAGGGCAGGTTATACCGGCCGGCAATCGCGAAGTCTGCGCCGAATAGGTGCGTCCAAAGCGCAGCCGGAGCAATGCAGAGCCCGAAAGAAATGGCTGCGCCCACACCCAGGACCAGCGCAAGCGAAGTGGCGATCACGCGAAGGTCCCGCCGCTCTTCGTCGCCCGTACCGGCCACGATTGGGAAAGTGGAATTGACCACCGCCTGCGAAAACGAGAAGATTACGCGGCCCACCATCGCGACGGCGGCGTAGAGGCCGGCTTCGCGCGCCGCGAAGAAGTGATTCACAAGAAAGATGCCGCAGTTTGAAATGAGCATCTGCCCGGCAAAGAACACCGTGGCCTGGCTGGTTTCGCGCATCACGTAAGAACGCAGGAGAGGATTGCGTGCGTGCCCTTTCAGAACGATGCGGATGGCAAAGTAGGCCACCACCTCAGCGGCCGAGTTCGCCGCGATCACTCCGGCCACGCCGGTGCCGGCATAGATCATGGCAAGCGAACCGCCCAGGCGGAAGCCCTGCTCGAGAACCATGTTCATCGCCAACGCGCGAAATCCGCATGTCCCCTGGATATAGCCACGGCGCACGCCGAGAGGCACGTAGAATCCTGCGCCGATTGAGATCAGCGCAACGAGCGATGAACCTGGAAGATTCAGGTAATCGGCGATCGGCCCCTGGAAGACGGCGAGCCCAAGCGCAACCAACACGCCGCATGCCCACGCAGCGCGATGAAAGAAGCGGTAAACGGCAGTCTTGCCTTCCGCGGTGGGCTGCTGCGCAACAACCTTGGCAGCGACAATCTGGAATGACAAAGTGAGCGCGGAGAGAAGCGTGAGAATGGTGTAGACGACCGTCGCGTGGCCAAAGCCCTTTGCTCCGAGAAAGCGCGCAACAGCAATGTTGTAGACCAGGTTGATCGCCATCGTGAGGCCGGAGCCGGAGAGCAGCACCATGCTTCCGGATACGATACGGGCCGGAAGCGATTTCGTCGGATGAGTGACGGTATCCACCAGGGATTAAACTCCGGTACGGGCAAGATGGGATCAGCGGCAACTAAGTTGAGATAAGTTCTTCGGCAACAAGTATTCCGATGCAAATTTGACCGGCGTGGCTGCTCCGAGGTCCGGTTCCGCAGGGGTTGCGGCGGGGATTGATTGACGGAATACGGCAACCCGCGCGATCCTCGCATGCTTCTAACTGAATATCGATGCTGCAACGAGCATGCACTGCCCTTCTGTTTATTTCTCTCTTTCCCCACGGATGCTCAACACCGGGGGCGAGCCAGGTTATGCCGCTGAAGTACAAGGCGATGGGCACTTCGCCTGAAGTCCTCGCCGTGTATGAAGCGTGGTTCGGGCACCCGCGCCACATCAACGTCGGCTACTCGTCGCACGACACCAACGTCGTCGCACGGCAGATGAAAGAAGCCAAGGCGATGGGGATCTCGGCGTTCGTGGTGGATTGGTACGGCGACCGCGAGCCCTTCATCGACGAGAGCTACGGGCTGCTGCAGAAGCAGGCCGAGAAGAACCACTTTAAAGTGGCGATGATGTACGACGAAACACAGGCCGAAGACGGCGCCACCGACGAGGCGATTGCGGATTTTACGATGTTCCGCGACACGTATCTGTCGGCGAAGTCCGCGGGCCACCAAGCTTACCTCACCTATCAGGGCAGGCCGGTCATCTTCATCTTTCCCAAGGGCGGTCATACGGACTGGGCAAAAGTGCGCGCGGCGGTGAGCTCGTGGAATCCTGAACCGCTGCTGATCCAGGAGAACCTGCCGGGCAAGGACGCGAACGCTTTCGACGGATTCTATGCGTGGGTAAGTCCCGGCGAGCACGGCTGGACGGCTGATGGAAGCAACTGGGGCGAACAGTATCTCAAGGACTTTTACACGACGATGGGAACTAAGTACGCAGACAAGATCGTCGTGGGTGGGGCCTGGTCGCAGTTCGACGACAGCAAGGCATCCTGGGGCCTGAACCGGCACATTGCCGCGCGATGCGGACAAACGCTCACCGACACGTTCAATTATTGGCGCAAGGTCTTTCCGCCAAGTGATCCGCCCCCGTTCATCCTCGTCGAGACCTGGAACGATCACGAAGAAGGAACCGCAATCGAAGGGGGTATCCCGAACTGCGGAAAGCCGGCACAAAACCCGATGCTCTCTGCGGAGACGACGGGGACGAGTGCCGCCACGGGCACATCGGGCGCCAATCGATAAGCCTTCCGCGCCGCTCCGATCCGCATGGGCGCGGCTCTTCCAAATGACAGGGAGCCGCTTGCAATCGCATCTACAGACGTGGCACCGTGCGTCTCGCCCGTGCGGGCGAGTTATCTGCGTATTTTAGGGTTGGTGGAGGTTCGCGCGCTGAAGCGGTTGCTGTAATCGGTCAATTCGGTGTAGTTGCGTGCGGGCTCCAGCCCTTGCACCACGTCGAGCGCATCGTTGCTCTCCGCGATCAGCGCCGGCTCCAGTCCCCACTGAGCGGACAGTGCGGGAGGAGACTGAAGCTCCTGGCGCACCTGCGAGGGAATCATAGCCGCGCGGCGAATCTTCCGCTTGCATGTGTTCAATCGGAACCAGCGCAAATAGTTGTTGACCACGTTGGTCATTGTCATTTCGACGCCGGCTGAAGAATTGTGCTCGGCCATCCGGCGTTCCAACTCTGGCGACTCCAGGATCGCAATGAGCTGGTCGGCAAGGTCATCCGCATTGCCCCGCTCATAGAAGCGAATTGCCATGTCTTCGTCCGCAGCCATGCCGCGGAAATCGGGTAGGTCCGCGCTCACGATCGGCACGCCGTATTCGCACGCCTGGTGCGCGGGACCGCTGGACCCCGTTGCAGAATCGTAAGGCAGCACCAACACCGACGTGCTTTCGAACAACTCCGGAATATCGTCTTCGGGTACGTACCCGCGAAACTCGATCGGCAGATGCTCTGGCTGTGCCTCTCGAATCGACTCCCAGTAACCGGCGCGCGTGTGGTGATTGGCGCCGGCCACGATCAGCCGAGCTTCCGGAATCCGCTCCAGCACTTTTGGGAACGCATCCATGAGAGTTTCGAGCCGCTTGTAAGTGCCCCAGTGGCCAATGGCCAGAATGCGCTTGTGAGGATTGCCGCGCTTTCTGAAGTCGGGCGGCGTGGCCACGCTTGCAAACGTTCCGTGCGTGCCAAGCAGCACATTCCGCGCGCCGTACTTGGACATCAGCGTGTGATGGTAACCGGGAAGCAGCACCGAAACGGAATTCGCCTTGAGCAATGCACGCGTCGCCAGTTCCGTCCCAATGCGAAAGAGCTTCTCTCGCTTCACTCCCGCCGCAGCAAAGTCTACGTGCTCCAAGATGTGGTGAAGCGTGATGTGCGTAAAATAGCCCGCTGCCCGCACCAGCGCTGGGGTGGAGAGTCCCGCGAACGCCGCGACGGGAAGGTCTGGCGTAGCGAAGCTCGAGAACACCAGGTTGAACCACACGACGTCGGGATCGATTTTGCGAATGGACTTGAGCAGACGCCATGGGTTGGAGAGGCCGCCGAATTTCCAGCAGCGAACGACGTTGAAGCCCGGCAGCTCCAATTGCTCGTGAATGTTGAGCGGAGTTCCGTGCTCGTCGGTTGCGAATGCGCAGTCGGTCAGTTCGTCAGAGAGGATCGTGAGCTCGATGTCCTCGTGCCGGCGCAGTTCGCGTGCAATATGAAATGCATATTCATTCAACTGACGTCCGCTGGGGGGGAACGTTCCGACCAGGCAAATTCTCATGGGTCTCAACCGCCTAGAATATTGTGATGCCGATATACGGCCTGAGCTGCTGGTTATGGCCGCTGGTGAAATTGAAAAAGTTCTCCGACTGCACTCCGCCGGAGATACGGATCGGATAGGCGAGCGTCAACGGTGTCCCCTCGCCGGTCATCCTGCGCCGCACCGGTAACGCGTAGGAGATCGAAAATCCGTTTTGGGTTGCGTCGTAGGCGTGAAAGCTGCGCACGCTCGAGTACGCACTCGAAACCTGGAAGTCCCAGTTACGCTTGAATGTGTAGCCGAGCCAGCCGGCCGGCCGCAGGTTTTGCGCGATGCCCGAGTTGGCATTGAACACGCGCCACGCGCGTAGATCCTCGACCATGGCGCGGACGTTCAGGCGCTCGCCAAATCTGTGCTCGAGCCCGATGTAGGACGACGTGAAATAGTTCTGGTAGTTGGTCGGTGAAAACGTTTGCTTGCTCTCGCCCCACCCTGTCACCATCGCGGTGCGTCCCCAAGGCGAGCCCACGCGAAAGTCAACCGCGGCGGTGAACTGCTTCGAACTGAGATTGCTCTCGGTGAACGGCCCAGACTCGTGAATGACGTACCCGCTGATTGCCAGCGCGTTAAACAAGGAACTGGTAGTCATGTAAGTGAAAGCGCGGAACAGGTTCTGGTTCATTTCCGCCGGCGATTGCGAATCGCGCCGGAATGTTCCCTGAATTCCGCCGTTGAATGTGATCACGTTGGTTCCGGCACGGATGGTGGGATTCAGCCCGATGCTCAGCGTTGAATCCGTCGTGTCGCGGTTCACGATCGTGTTCGTCGCAGGCACTGAAATCTGTCCGCGCGCATTGCGCAGCTGGTAAAAGCCGCTCGCCGGCGGAAGATGGTTGAAGTGAAGGTGATACGCAGCGGTCCATTCCGTCTGTGTGGACGAGCGCGGCGGCGGAAGCAGGCTGGGGTTATCAGGCGTCACCGGGAAACCGGCATCGAGCTTCGCATCCAGCACGTATACAGTGCTGTCTTCAAAGACTGGCGCGACGCTCAGGTCGCTCAGCACGCTCACGGTTGGAGTAATGCCCCACCCTTCCTGCCCCCCCGCCTGCAGCAACTGCTGCTGCGCGGTCTGGTCTTCTCCTTCGGCATTCGAGGCCTGCGCGAACGAAGTCAGCGACTGTGGCCCATTGTGCTCCTGCCTGAAAACGTTAGCCTGGGCCAGCAGGAACTGGTAATCGGGAGTTCCATCCGACGAGGTTTTCACCGCTGCCAGCTCAGCTTTCGCGCGCGTCGTATCGCCCACGGCCAGGTAATTGTCCGCCATTCCGACCCGCACTTCTGAGTCTGGAGCGCCGGCCAGTTTTGCGCGCTCGAGATAGTTTTGCGAGAGGCGGTAGTCGTGCATGCCGCGAAACACGTCCGCCGCCTCGACGAACTGGCCGCCCGAAGGCGGCGCGGTGTCGCCTACACCGGCTTCCATCAAGCCAAGAGCGACCTGCCGCTCGGCGTCGTCATCGCGGCCCTGTCCCGCCATCATCTGGGCGATAGCCAGCCGCACTGCCACCCGATTGCTGCGCGGAGTCTCGAGCGCCATCCGGAAACGCTCCAGCGCGGCTTTCTGGTCGCCGAGCGTGCTCAACGCTTCGCCGGTTGAAACGTAGATTGAGCTTTGAAGCGGTTCGATGAATTCGCTGTCGGGGAGCGGAGCGTTCTTCGCCAGCTTTTCCGCCATCTGCACGTTCTGGTACGTCGCGTCGTGGTCGCCAAGGTTTGCATGGGCCCGTGCCATGAGCGCATAGATCGTCGCATCGTCCGGTGAGTTTTTCGCCGCGATCTCGAGCTCGTCGATGGCTTCGTGATAGCGGCGCTCCGAGAACAGCACGTTCCCGAGCCCGAGGTGAAGCCCACCATCGTTAGGTGTGAATTTGAGCGCGGCGCGATACTCGGTAGCAGCCTTGTTCAGCATGTCTTCGCGGCCGTACGCCGTTGCACGAATGACGTGAACGTCGCGCAAATCGCCCATCGCGTCTTCAGCGAGGTCCGCCTGCTTCAGCGCTGCCGAAGGCTTGTGAAGGTCCAGATCCGCATAAGCAAGCCCGAGATGCGCTTCGCCATCGTGCGGGTCGCGCTTCAGTGCGGCTTCGAAGTCATCCGAAGCCGCTTTTGGCTGGTGAAGATCGTTCAGCATGTAGCCGCGGTTCACGTACGCGGTGACAACTTCAGGATCGCGATTGAGCGCTTCGGTGAAGTCCTCGCGCGCTGCCTCAGACATCCCCTCGTGCTTGTGCACATAGCCGGCAAACAGGGGCAGGTCCGGTTCCTTCGGGAACTTTGCCGCATTGGCGTTGGCCAGCGTGAGCAGGTCTGCCCACTTCTCCTGATGCAGCAAGTCGTAACCGAGATACACCACCACGTCACGGTCGTTGGGCAGCTTCTGGATCGCTTTCTCACCGATCGCCTCAGACTGTGCGTAGTCGCCCTTGAAGCTGAGATAGCGTTCCTTTTCGCGCATTACATAGGGGTTGTCGTCCATTGCATCGGTCACGCGATTCAGCCATTCGGCCGCCAGCACCAGGTTGTGCGCCTCGATAGCGGCATTCATTCCGCCCGCGACCACCATGGCGTTCTTCGAGAACAGCGCGTACGCCTTTGTATACGAGGCCTGCGCCGGCGTGAACTTGCGCTCAGAGGTGTACAGATCCCCAAGGGCTAGATATGGGACATAGGAGTTCGGGTCCACATCCGCCAGCTTCTTGAAGTACTTCTCCGCATCCTGGTTGCGGCCCGCCGCCCGGGAGGCATACCCCATCGAGGTCAGTGCAAAGCGATTCTTCGGATCGATGTCAAGCACCCGCTTGTACGTTGCGATCGCTTCGTCGGTGCGGCCCAACTTCATCAGGATGTCGCCATTAAGCTGCAGGTCGTCGCGGTCATGGTCGTTGAGGGCAAGCGCTTCGTGCACATCCGCGAGCGCGCCGTCGAGATCGCCACCGGCGAGCTTGATCACTGCCCGCAGTCGCAGGTAAGGCCCGCGTTCTGTGCCTCCCTGCTCCACTGCGTTGATCGCAGTCTGCGCTGTTGCAAGCTGCTGGTGCGCCGCGCTTGCGTCGTTCAGCGACTGGTATAGCTGCATCAGGTCTACGTGGAGCTGGATGCCGTAGAGCGGACCTTCCACTGGAGCAGCGGGAAGATGCGCGATCGCTTCGTTGTACTCCTTGACTGCTTCCTCCGAGTGATCCTGCATACGGTCAATTTCGCCGCGAACTGCGTGCAGCCGGTAGTTGCCGGCATCCAGTGCCGCCGCGCGCTGCAAGAAACTGTCCGCCTGGTCCAGAGATCCAGCAGCCACGTGAGCTTGAGCAGCCGAAAGCTGAAGGTTCAGATCCTTTGGAACGGCGTTCGCTGCCCGCGTGTACTGGCGGGCGGAGTCCTGAGGCTTTCCATCGAGCTGGTAGGTGTATCCCAGCTCGGCCATCACGTCCGGCCGCGGATTGTGAATGGATTCGAGCGCTTTGACCGCATCGTCATACTTACCCACTTCGCGGAAATAGCCAGCCAGCGAGCGCTCCACATCGGGATTACCTGGATCGCGCCCTTTTGCCAGTTCCAAATAGTGGTTGGCCATGTCGAGCTTTTTCATTTGCTCGAACGAGATCGCAAGCAGGACCTCGGAGCGCGCCTCGGGATGCATGCGCTCGCCCTTGGTCAGCCACGGAATCGCGCCTTCGTAGTCCTTAGCGCGCATGTGCATCTCGCCCATCAGCAGGGTGTCGTCCCGCCGGTTTGGATCCGCCGCGAGAACCTGCGCCAGCATCTTCTCAGCATCGGCCACGCGGCCTGTTGCACTGTAGTCCTGCGCGAGGCCCGATGTTCCCTCGAGCGAGCCAGGCTTTAATGAGAGCCCATGCCGGTATGCGTCTTCCGATTCGGTAAACCTGCTGTTGAGCCGCGCCGCATAGCCAAGCAGGAACCAGAGTTGCGGGTCATTCGGCGCCGAGTGCACCGCGCGGCGCGCATAATCAAGCGCCTGCGCCTTCTCACCATGCTGCAGGGCAAGTTCAGCAGCGCGGGCAATGCGGGCATTCTGGATGTTTGATCCCCATCCCAGTTGCTGGTCCGGTGCCCGGCCTTTCTGGGCCTGGGGATTCTGAGCTTGGGGATTTTGCGGCGCATTCGGGTTGATCTGGTAGGTCTGCGCGCACACCGCGGATGCCATCCCAGCCAGTGCCCATACAGAGGCAGTCCTTAAAAATGCGTATCGTGCTTTCATCTTGTCGTTTTGAAATACCCCGGGCAGCAGTTGCGGACTCGCGATAGCTATTTGGATTCGGAATCGGGTCGCTGTGTTGGCTTCGAATCCGCCATTTGTCGCCAAAGCAACCAGAGCACGCACCTTCAGAATCGAAGAACATGCGCGTCCGAGTACTCACTTCTCCCTAAAACCATTTGCTGTGCACATTCGGGGTGATCTGGCGTGGGGCGACGCGAACAGCAAAGGCATCAGCCGGGGGATAAACCGTCACGTGCTCAATCGCGAGGCTGCTATTGTGAAGAACACCAATACCGTCACGGCTACTAAGCGGCCGATACCAATGAGCCTCATTCTGATGGCAGTCGTAGCTGTTCATCTGCCGCTTCTTCTTATGAAGCTGCCGCTGAAGTCCTACGACACCAACCTCCACATCTTCTTTGCGTCTCATTATCTGCACCACTGGTTCGATCCCTGGAACACCAGGTGGTTCGCCGGATTTTCGCAGACCACGTATCCGCCGCTGCCGCAGCAGTGGATCGCGATGTTCTCGCATATCTTCGGCCTCGATCTGGCTTACATGGCCGTCCAGCTGATCGCGATCCTGCTGCTTGCAGTAGGCGTCTATCGCTTCTCCAAGTTGTGGGTCAGCCCACGCGCGGCTTCTTTTGCGGCACTGGCCAGCGTTTTTCTGGGCGCCGAGAGTTTCCTGGTCTATTCGGCGGGTCAGTTGGGCACGACCTCCGCCGCTCCCATCTATCTGAACGCGCTGCCTTTTCTCTATGAGTGGATCCGCTATTCACGCTGGCGCGCGTTCCTCAAGGCCACAGTCTTGTTCGCCGCGGCGGCGGCGGCGCACCACGCCACGCTGCTCTTCGGTTCATTCTTCTTTGCGCTCCCTGTGGTAGCGCTGGCCTTCCTCGATCGCGATGAGGGCGAAACGGCAAGCGCCAGCGGGATATTGGCACGCACCATTGGAATCGTCGTCGTTGTTTCCGCAGCCATTGCCGTGGTGTTGCTGCCCTTCTGGATCGCGCTCATTCACTATCCAGTCACGCAGACGCCGATTCCGCATCCCAGCCGCGCCAACTATCTTCTCAGCCCGGAGTGGGGTTTCAACTACTTCCTGGTTCCGTATGGAGCATTGGTGCTGGCGCTGCCCTTCATATTCTTCCGCGGGGCTGCGGTTAGGCGCCTGCGGCCGTTGCTATTCGGATTCTGGGTATGCTTCCTCATCGGCCTCGGCGGCACGACCCCCGTGGCCCGCGTCCTTCTTGGCCGCGCATTTGAAGTCCTGACCATGGAACGGTTCACTTACTGGGCGACGCTGCTGGCCCTGCCCTTCGTGGGGCTCCTTGCCTCGGAGCTCATCGATCGATTCAGGACACGCGCTGTTGTGAGCCTTGCCATCCTCGCAACATTTTCCTGCGCGCTGGCGGTCGGTTGGTCCACTTATCGTCCGGCCGACGCGGAGGACTTCAAAGTCGACTCGGCCGCCGCATGGCTCAACCGCGACGGGCACGATAAGTACAGCTACATCACGCTCGGATTCGGCAACAAGTTATCGCGCCTGGCCATGGAGACCGATGCTCCCAGCGAAGACGGCGAGTGGTACTCGGGACGCATGCTTCCTGAGCTGACGAAGTACGGCGCGGGCGCGCTTACGAGCTCAAAGTACTTCCCCGCGGGCCTCGATGCGCTGCGCGCGATCCTGAATAACGCAGACCACTACGGCCTGAAATGGGTGCTGGTTCGTGATCACTATTACGATCCGCTGCTCGCCTTCGCCGGTTGGCGTCCGGTCGACACGCTCGAAGACAAAACCATCGCCGTGTGGGGGAAGGACGGAGTGCCGCCGGCGCAGCCGGTCAATGCGCCGCAGATGCCTCCGCACTGGCAGGGTCTGATGTGGGGCATCCTTCCATTCGGCAGTAGCCTTCTGGCGATCCTCGTCGTACTTATTCCCGAGCGCCGTCGTGAAGAGTTGATTGCCGCGGAACCCTATCCCGAAGAAACCCTGGTTCCCGGGAGGCTTGCATCGTGAAGAGCGGACGTTTTCTTGGATTGGTTCTGATCCTTGTCACCGTGGCGCTGATCTTTATCGGCACGGAGTGGCCAGTTAGAGCCGCCGTTCATTACGCGGGCGGCGAGCATTTTATTCGTTACGCATCCACGCCTGAAGTCGCACTGCAAAACCTGGGCGACGAAATACGTACTCGCGACTGGCATGCGGCATACGACAGCCTTGCGAACAAAGCGCAGTTCACCGAGTCGGAGTTCATGCACGACCTAACCGGTGCTTATCCGAACTTGCGCTCGTATTCGGCGCTTTCCAACCTGGAGACGCAACCGCTTCACTCGACCGACAACGACGCGATGTACCGCATCAAGCTTCACTGGGCGACGGTGGTGGGCGATTCCGTCACCGCGCGCGACGTTCACCTGGTCAGGAGTGGAAGCCAGTGGCAGGTGGATTGGCCCATCGCCAAGGAGCCGGCTTTGCCGGCACAGGTGATTCCGGTCAACTACCTGCGCTGGGATGTGATCTATCGCGGAGCGGGCGATGACTGGGGAGCGCAGGATGTTGAAGCTCCGCATGTACGAATCATCGACATGCATCCAGTTCAGCGGGCTGAAGGCCTGGTGATCATGGGCGAGTTGCTCAATGAAGACGTGGTACCCGCCTACGTGTCGGTCAACGCGACAATTCTTGACAAGAGTCAGAAAGCGATCGCGAGCGAAGGCAGCTTCGACAAGATCTCTCATCTGCTGCTGCCCAAGGCCGTTACGCCATTTCTCATCAAGTTTCCTGACGTGAACCTGTCGAATGTCGGCAGCGTGCGGATGATGCCTTTTTCCACGCTCATTCCGGCCTCAGCCGACCCCGTGATTGAGATTCAGAACGAGAAACTGAATCCTGCACCCGATGCTTCGCTCACCGGCGAAGTGGTGAACCAGAGCGGCCAGATCGCCAACGTTGCCCACGTGCTGGGCACGTTCTACGACCAGTCCGGCAACGTGGTATGGGTGGCTGACCAATATGTGGATCGCGCCCTGCTTCCGCAGGTTCCGGTGCCTTTCAACATTCATATCCCCGAAGACCTGGCCCGGAAGATTTCGAGCCAGCGCACCATCGTTTCCACCTACAGCATGGGAGGTGGAGCGTGAGGTGGAGTCTTGCTTCATTGTGCCTCGCGTTGGCCGCGGCAACCGCTGCTTTCGCGCAGGACGGTAGTGTTACGGCGCCTAAAACCGTTGACGCCGGATCTGCATTTTCGATTGAGACCAGCGGCAGCGGGCAATCCGCGCTCTACATCGTCGGCCTCGGCCAGGTGATCAAACGCGACGTGCAACTTGGGCAATCGATCTCGATTCCAGCCGCCACGATCTATAACGCCGGCCATTACATTGCGTTTCTCTACGTAGCTGCAAAGCCTGGCTCCGGATCGGCACAACCTGCTGAATTCGATGTAGTTCCGGCAAGTCCCGCAGAGCTCGGTTTCCTCGCGCGCCCATCGCGCCTTCCCGTCAAGCTTCACGACGGCATTACCGGCGCAGTCTACGTGTTCGACACCTACGGGAATCTCGTCACTGCGCCTTCACCGGTCTCGTTCGAACTGACCACACCCGGCGCCTCGAACCAGAACCGCACCGTGACAACGCGCGACGGTGCCGCCTGGATCGCCATGGATTCGTCTCCGAAGGAAGGCGCGGCACACTTCGTCGCGCGGGCAGGCGACGTAAGCTCGACGCGCATTATCGGCCAGGTTCCTGGTGATCCTTGCAGCCTGCAGATGAGCGCCAAGCCGGACGGGAAGAATCTTGACCTCGAGACTCAGCCCGTTCGCGACTGCAGCGGCAATCCCGTGCCCGATGGGACAATCGTCACGTTCACGGAAAATTACAACGGCGGCCAATCCACGGTGGACGTGCCGCTTAAGCGTGGAATCGCCAAGGTCGAAATGCCCGCTCATCCCGGCGCTAGCATTTCGGTGGCCAGCGGGGTTGTACTCGGCAACCAGATTCATTGGGGGAAGTAAGTGAGCATGTTCAACAAGACATTGGTTTTGTGCGCATTCGCGGGCATCGCCGCCATCGCCGCGGCGCAGCCTGACGTGCGCGTGGAGCCGGCTCACCTCGAGGGCCCGCGGATTCTTGCGGACCAAACCGCAACCGCGGTGGTCGAAAACTACATCGAATCATGGAAGAGCCTCAATGAGGCGATGGAACAGAATCGCCCAGGGCTGCTCGACCGGGACTTTGTTGGGGCCGCGCGGGACAAGTTGGCGGCCACAATCGATCAGCAGGCGAAGCTGGGGCTTACGGCCAGTTACAAGGATCGATCGCACGATATTCAAATTGTTTTCTATTCACCCGAAGGATTATCGATTGAACTCACCGACGACGTGGAATATGAAATTCAGGTACACGATAAAGACAAAGTCCTGGCCACGCAGCCGGTGCATGAAAGATACATTGTGGTCCTCACTCCCACCGAGGTTCGGTGGCGGGTGCGGGTAATGCAGGCGGCGGCCCGGTAGTTCCCCGCCTGATTGATTAAGGCAGTTGCTCCAGCCATGTAAGTCCGCAAGAGAAAGATAACGACGAGAAAGAGCGCGAGCTCAAAATTAAGAATTCAGGAGTCCCTCATATGGTTTCAGTAGTTGTCCCCATCTACAACGAAGAGGAAATTGTCGTCCGTTTTCACGAGGCGGTCGCGGGCGCACTCAAGGGCATCGTCGACGATTGGGAGATCGTGTTTGTCAACGACGGTTCTACCGATTCTTCTCTTGAACTCCTGAAAGGGCTGCAGGCCATTGACTCGCACGTCGTTGTCGTGGAACTCTCCCGTAACTGGGGCCACATGGGCGCGATCTCGGCCGGCCTTCAGACTGCGCGCGGACGCGCCATCATCCTAATGGATGGTGACTTCCAGGATCCTCCTGAAGTCATTCCGCAACTGATCGACGCATGGCGCGACGGCGCCGAAGTCGTCGTGGGCGTGCGCCGCAGCCGGCAGGAGAGCCGCAAGCTGCTCGCTTTTCTCTTTCCGCTGTTCTACCGCGTGCTGGGCGCGCTGTCGGACTACCCGATTCCGCTGAATGCGGGCATCTTCGGACTGCTGGACCGCAAGGCGCTCGACTCCGTGCTAGCCCTGCGCGAGAAGAACCGCTATCTGCCTGGGCTGAGGGCCTGGGTAGGCTACAAGAATTCCATCGTCTACTACGACCGCAACGACCGCCTCGGCGGCGAGGGAAAGCTCTCATTCGTGAGCCGCATCAAGTACGCGATGGACGCGATCACGAGCTTCAGCTACAAGCCGCTGCGCCTGAGCTTCGGACTGATGGGATTCTCCACGTGCATCGCGACGATGCTGGCGCTGTGCATGGTGCTTCCCACTGCGCCCATTATTACGGCGGCGTTTGGAGTTGCGGCTTCGGTCTTCTTCATGGGCGGATTGCTGCTGCTTTCGATCGGCATCCTGGGCGAGTACCTCGGGCGGATCTATGACGAAGTGCGGAACCGGCCGCTGTCGCTTATCAGCCAGGTGCACCGCACGGCGATCGCGATCCCGACCCAACTTGGCATGATCGCGATGCCCGGCGGCTATGGCACGCAGCCAGAAGCCTATGCAATCGCAGAGGACAGCTTCCCGACGGAGATCACGCGGGCGGCCTGAATAAGAGGCAGTCTGAACGCCGAGGGCGCAGCCAAAGGCTGCGCCCTCGTTGCGTTTTCAGGCGACTTCGATTTTTGATTCGGGAGAATAGCGCGATCAGGTGTAACAGCCCGCGCCGGCTTTCGGATCCGTTAACCAGAAGGTAACAAAGCGAGCGAATCTCATCTGGCGGTGTCGTTGAGGAGGACGTTCTTGTCAAATGGAAATTCAGTTAAGCTATTTGCTTAAAATTAGTTGACGTTCAACGATGACCGCAAAAATATTTTTAGGGGGGGAGGGGGTATTTAATTTCTGGTTAACATGCCCGAGATTTGCGGCGCATCGGGGGCTTGACACGCAGGCACCCTAACTTGCGGCCTTGATCTAAGACTCGACATACAGCATTCTGCTTTGGATTCGCGCAGCGGGCGTCAATGGTGCGATCGCTTCGGGATCCAGCGAATAAGGGATCGCGATAGCTCATGGCTATTCGACGGAAATGTCGGTGGCGACATAGCGAACGCCGTCGTAGTCTGCGGAGATCCGCAGATGCTGGCCCGGGTGCAATTGGCGCGTGATCTGCGCCGTCGGATCGAAGTGGATCTGATAGCTCTTGTCGTCGCGCGGATCGACGACCGTCATCGCGCCAGAAGCAGTGTCGAGCGAAGACAGAACTCCACTGAAGATAAAGGATGCGCCCGGAGCCGCCATCACGGTGACCTCGGTCGCGACTCCCCGGCCCTTGTTATCGGAATCGAACTTGACCGCCACCAGCGATCCGGGGACGAGATCAGACGTGCCGGACTGCGTCGACGAAAAGGCCGATTGCCCGACACGCTTGAACGATGTGTTGGCCGACACGCGCACGCGGAAGGGCTGGCCGCCAGGCGCCGGAGCAAGAACGAGCACGCTGTTGCCCGCGTCGTAGTTGACCACCCTGCCCTGGTAATCGCCCTGCGGCTGGCTTGTGAGAATGTGCACGCTGAGAGCGAAGACGTCCGGACCATCGAGCGTGGTCTGCACCGACGCGTGCGCCGACGCCGCGAGGTCGCGCAATGGAATGCGCTTGCCATCACGAAACACCTGCGTCCGCTCGTCGAACAGGATCTTCAGCGGCTTCTCACCATAGATGTCAAGCGTGAGCTGGTCGCGCACGGGATCAACGCTCCGAATGCCTCCGCCGAGGATGGTGCTCTTCCCTCGTGGCAGCGGCGGCACATCCTGAGATTTTGCCGCCCCGGCATCGGACTTGATCGAGGACGGCGGATCGACCACCGCTCCGAATTGCGCGCGCGCAATCACACCTTGGGTCAGCGCGAAACCGCCAAGCATCGCCATTGCAAGTAGTCTTTCCATGTCAGAAATGCACCTTGATCCTGAGGGAATCGTTAGACATTTAGTTGGATGATCGGCGGCAGAAGGCGGTGGCCTGCGAAGGTTTTGGATCCGGGTGGAGGAGCAACACCCACGGGGAGGGCGCATCTAACTTATCGTGCCCACCTATCCTGACTTCCTTCTGGGCTTCGGAGTGAAAAGGACTTAGAGGACTATGCCAAAGGCTTCCTATACACTGGGCGCGATTGCCGTACTTCTGATCGCGTGCGCCTGCCAATATGGCTGGTCTCGCGACGGCGAGCGGATCCTCATTCCGCGGCGGTCGCACCTGAGCCCCGTGCAGAAACTCAATCGCGAGGGCGTTGAAGCAATCAAGAAGCGCGAGTATGACAAGGCGGAGCACCTCTTCTACAAGGCGTATCTGTACGACCCCGCCGATCCCTTTACGCTGAACAACCTCGGCTATGTATCGGAACTCAATGGCCGGCTGGACGACGCAAAGAAGTTCTACGATCTTGCCGCGGAACAGGGTAGCGACGCCAACATCGATGTGAGCAATGCGAAGCACCTTCAGGGGCAGCCGATGAAGGCCGCGCTGGTGGAATTGCAGGATGCGACGATGCGCGTGAACCGCATGAACCTCGATGCGATGCGCCTGCTCAGCCAGGACCGCGACTTCGAGGCGATCGCGCTGCTTCGCCAAGCCCTGCAACTCGATCCGCGCAATGCATTCACGCTCAATAATCTCGGCGTAGCGAACGAGAAGGTGTCAGACCTGGACAGCGCCCTGAGGTACTACGAGCAGGCGGCAGAGACAGGCTCAAACGAGCCCGCCGTAATCACGCAGGATCGCGCGTGGCGCGGAAAGTCAGTGAGCAAGATGGCCGAGGCGAGCGCACGCCGCCTGCAAAAGAGGATGGAGTCGAGCGACCCGGCCGAGGCCAAGGCGATCATGTACACACTTCGCGGAGTGTGGGCGGAGAACCAGAACGATTGGAACGCCGCCCGCGAGGACTTCGTTCACGCGTACGCGCTCGACTCGACCAGCGCATTCACGCTGAACAATCGCGGCTTTATTGCGGAGCGTGAGGGCGATCTCGAGACCGCAGAGTTCTTCTATGGAAAGGCGCGCCGCGCCGACGATGCCAGCGCCAGGGTCGGGATGGCCACGCGGCTCTACGCGCACGGACAGGCGTTAGGCGCTGTGGCGAACGACAGCAACGATAAGGTCGACAACGCGCTCGAAGCCTACAGCCGCGAGCGCCGCCAGCCAAGCGCTCCGGTCGAGCTCGTTCCGCGCGGGCCGGGCGCGACACAGCAGGATCAGAATCCTTCACCCAATAGTCAGCAAACCCAGGACGATCAACGGCCCCAATAGAACATAAAGGGATATTTCGAAATGAGCAGCGCAGCGCAGATCCCCACTTGTAAGTCGATGACGCTTCTTTCGCGCCTCCTTCTTCTGCCCAGAGTGGAAGAGAGAACCTCGTTAGTCATGGAAGCGCTGAATAGCGATGTGGCAAGGCTGTCGCGCGGCGATTTCGACGACCTGGCCGCGCTGGCCAATCTCAACCACGTTGTCATGCGCGCCATGAATGTGCTGCTCGGAATGTCCCGCGAAACGCGTGATACAGAGCGAGCCGCGTGGGTCCTGAACGCCCTGGCGGCCGAGCAGGCGCGCATCCATAACGCTCTCACGTACCTGGACCAGATTTGCCGCGTCTTCGAGCAGGAGGGATTTGGTGTCACGGTGATCAAGTCTCTGGACCACTGGCCCGACCTGGGCAGCGATCTTGATCTCTATACCAACGCCGCTCCGGAAGACGTCATCCACGTAATGACGAGGCGTTTTGGCGCCCAAACCGAGGCGCGGAGTTGGGGCGACAGGCTGGCGTGCAAGTGGAACTTCAAGATTCCCGGCCTTCCTGAGTCTGTGGAGGTGCACGTTGGGCGGCTCGGCCAGACCGGCGAGCAGGTTTCGATCGCTTCGTCGCTTTTGCGCCGCACGCGTCTGTTAGAGGTGGGGGGTCACATGTTTCGCGTGACCTCAAAAACGGACCGACTGCTGCTTTCGACGTTGCAGCGCATGTACCGCCACTTCTATTTCCGCCTGTGCGACATCGTGGACAGCGCCGGGATGGTTGAAAATGACGGGCTGGACTGGAACGACCTGCATGCAGCATCGCGCCAGGCGGAGATATGGGAAGGAGTTTCCACTTACCTGGTGATTGTTTCGGATTACGTGATGAAATACCGCGGATACGGCGTCGAGTTACCCAGCCTCGTGACAGCGACGGCCAGGTTCGGAGGAGAGTCGGTCTACTACGGCCGCGGATTCCTCCGGGTACCCATCATGCCGCAGTCCGCAAGGCTTTACGGTACGCAACTTGCCGGTGTGCTCAAGAAGCGGGAGTTGCATGCCGGGGCACGGCTCAGCCTTCTGCCCTGGCTCGCAACCGCCGCGGCCGTCGGCCAGAAGATTACAGGAAGCGACAAGGGGATATGGTAAGTAGAACTTCTTCGAAACATGCATGCCGCAATCTGAAGATACGTGAGATTTATGGTCACTCAGAGTCAGAGTTTTCTTAACGAGAGGGGGAAGCGGGGGAGCTCGCAAACAAGACTATGAGCAATCGTGCATTAGTAAATCCCAAGCCTGTTGAACGCGGCCGACTGACGATCGAGAGTCTGAACAGGCAGCCGCACGTACCCGTTGCTTATAACCGGTCCAGCCTGGCGGTGGAACTGGACTCCTCGTTCGTTGAGGAACTCAAGCCGTTGCCGCGGCTGGTGCCCATGCCGGCGGGCCACGCGGCGGCATTTGCCGGGGTGCCCACGTTCATGGCGCTCGACAGGGCGACGCAGCGCAAGGATCCTGCGGCGAAGGCGCTCTCAGGCGTGATTCACGTCGTTGCAATCGCGGCGATCCTCTGGCTCGGGTTCAAGGCACACAATGCAGTGGTTGCGGAGCAGGTTGTGACTCCTGTGAGCATCACGCTTTACGCGCCGCCCCCGCCGCCAAAGGTCCTTCCCGTCGCACCCAAAATGGGCGGGGGCGGAGGCGGAGGCGCACACCAGATCATCGAGCCGACTCGCGGCAATCCGCCCAAGGTCGTGGTTCCGAAAATGGTGGTGACGGCACCGCAGATTCTGAAGATCGATCATCCGAAGCTGGCAGCAGAGCCGACTGAGATTGTGAAGATGCCGGACAATCCGAATCTTCCCAACCTGGGTGTTTCGAATTCACCGCAGGTCGCACTGGCTTCGCAGGGGAGCGGCAGCGGCAGCGGGTTTGGATCCGGTCTCGGGGGTGGTCTCGGCATGGGTCGCGGCGTGGGCGCGGGGCCGGGTAGCGGCGGCGGGTACGGCGGCGGCGTGATGAGCGTCGGCGGCGGGGTGAGCGCGCCGGTCGTGGTCCACTCGGTTCAGCCGGAGTTCACCGAAGAGGCTCGCCAGGCTAACTTCGAGGGCAGCGTTGCCATCCAGCTCATTGTCGATCAGCAGGGAAATCCGCAGGGCATTCACATCACTCGCCACGCCGGCATGGGAATGGATGAGAAGGCGATCGCGGCCGTCCGTCAGTACAAATTCAGGCCCGCCATGTTCCAGGGCCATCCGGTCGCGGTTCAGATCATCATCGACGTGGCCTTCCATCTGCACTGAGCCTTGGTACTCTCTCATCTGAGGAGCCGTTCGCGGCTCCTCTTCTTTTTGATCCGCTAAAAAGACCTGCAAGATTGGTGAAGAGTGGGGATTTGGGGAAGATTAGTGGCGCTTAGCGCACACTCGGAAATTGAGACAAGTTATTTATTATCAGTTGATTAACCGTTTGCGCCTTTTTGTCTCTCACATTCTAAAGGGGTTACAGAATAGGTGGGGGGAGGGGGTGGGGGGTAGACCTTCTCCCGGTCGAAAGTGTCGAGTCTTCCGGCTTGATTATGCGGCAGTCCGGAGCTGCCCTGACCAGCTTTTGTAGTAAGTTTCGTACACATTTGTAGTAATTTTCATACACATATGTAGTAAGCTCATCCCCTCTTCCGGCCGTTTGCGGAAGCGGAGCCTGGGGGAGGCCCGGGGTCCAGAGTTACTGTGCAAAAAATCAGGCGTTGTGTACGCCTCGCCCCTGAAAAGCGAATGCCCGCGTGTGGCGGGCATCAGGGTGAATTTTTCTACCCTTTTTTAAGTTTATCAGGGCCGAAAAGTGGATCGGCCACTCTCCAGGGAAATTTTTCATCGGATAACCTTATGACATAAAGCCAGTTGCTCCTGGTTCGCCTTTTCTTCCCTACTTGACAGGCTTTTTTCGACGGAGATTTCCACAGGGAGTTGCGCAGGGGGCCATTGTTTCAAGGCTTCTGCGCCGGACACGGCTCCACGAGAGGCGGCCTGGATACGGAAGAGCAGGTGCGCCGGATCAAATGCCTCAGATGAATGACCTTCGGCGGCTGAAGCAGAGTCCCTCCGCAATTCTGGAAGCCGTTGAATTATCCGCGGAACTGCCTGGATTGGTTCCGGGGAGGCGGGCGATAAGGCTACTTCTTCCCTGCCCTGGTCCGGTCCGGCAATGTGAGCCCCAGTAATTGCACCGGATCGAGCCATGCCCCGTTCCATCGCACACCCATGTGAAAATGCGGCCCGGTTACGCGGCCCGTGGCACCTGAGAGGCCGATGAGCCCGCCCTTGCGCAGATGCTCTCCGGGATGAACGTTCATCTTTGAAAGGTGCATGTAGACCGTGAACAGCCTGTCGCCGTGGTCGACGATCACGCAGTTGCCCTCGTAGTAGAGATCGCGCGCGAGCAGCACGACGCCCGAGTTCGAAACGTGCACCGGGCTCCCTTCCTTCACGGGAAAGTCGGTGCCGGTGTGGCGGCTGGTCTTCTCCTCATTGAGCAGGCGGGTTTCGCCAAAGCTTGGCGTGCTCTCTGCTGCCACGGGCTTGATGAAGTTCCCCGACCAGAGCGGCCGGCGGACATCCTGCGCGTAGGCATGCTTCTTCAGCACCTCATCGCGCTCGATCACCTTTTGCTCTTCGGCGTTCGGCTGCACGTATTGCTCGGCGACGTTGGCGGTTCCGGTGCCGAAGTTCGCAGCGCCGACGGCGATGCTCTCCGCCGCATGCGCCGTGTGCCCGCCTGCCATGACGGCCGTGATGCGCAGTTCATGGTCGCCGGCCTGCGTCTCAAGGTCTGCGCCGGCCAGGGCATACCACACGTGCGGCTTGTCGGATTTGAAGAAGGTGACCTGCTTCCCGATCCAGGTTGCGGTGACGCGCGCGGCCGGACCGCTGAGCTCAAGCGTGAAGAAGGCGGGCGATCCCTGCTGGATCTGGTTTGGCTGCCAGAAGAGATTCTTCACTTCGGGCGAACCCGTCAGCGCCGATGCCGGGGCCTGGGCAAATGCGGCGGTGATTGGCAACGCTGGTATGGAAAGCAGAACAAGAAGGGGTGCGACCAAGCGCAGGATCGAAGGACGGAAACGTCTCATGGCTCATCCGGACGGAGGGACCGTCGTTACGGTTGGATGCGAATGAACGGGAAGGCGGCGGCCATGGCGAAATCCGGGTGAAATCGCTGAATAATCCGGGCCGGCGGCGACACTCCCGGAAACGCCGATTATTCGATGAGCGACTCGGCGATGACGCGCTCATTGAGATTCCTGAGAATAGTTGGAAGTGTCCAGTTTGGGACCACGCGGAACCTGGGTACTCGGGTACCGGGGTAAGTCGCCTCAAGCCAGACAGTTCTTGACACTCCGGCGAACGTCTGCCTAGACTGGCTTCGCATCTTCCCCTTTTTGCCCTGGTCTGTACGTTTCATTCTCGGGGATGAAGTATCCCGGCCCCCATTAGGGACTATCGAACGAAGTTTCCCCGCAGACCCGCAGGTCTTGAAGAGGTCTGATGCGGGTTGGCGCCCCCGCGGATGTTGCCGGAGGGCAGCTTTGAATTTCAGCTATCGAGCCGAAAGGCCGATGCGTTGCCCTGGAGAAAAAATGCGTGAATCAGCAAGTTTCTGCCTTCGGTTCTCTCGCCTCCAACCGCTCTGCCTGTTGCTCGTCTGCGCCGCTTGCCTTGCGCCGGAGCTGATGGGCCAGGCGCCTCTCTCTATCATCAACACCCCAAGCACGATCGGCAGCGGCATGAGTTCCCCGCAGGCCGTCGCGGTGGATGGCAGCGGGAACGTCTACATCGTCGATGCAGGCAATTCTCGAGTGCTGAAGGAAACACTCAGCGGCGGAAGCTACACGCAAAGCACAATCGTCGATGCCAGCAGCGGTTACTCCGGCGGATTCGGCGTGGCAGTGGACGGCAGCGGCAACGTATACCTCAGCGACAACCAGAACCACAGAGTGCTGAAGGAGACTCCAGGCGGCGGCGGTTACACGCAGAGCGTGGTGGCGAGCAGCACCGGCATGAGCCCTTTGGGCGTGGCCGTGGACAACAGCGGCAACGTCTATGTCGCCGATAGCACATCCGAGAACGTGTTGTTGGAAGTCCCTGCCAGCGGCGGCGGCTACCAGCAATCCGCACTCCCTCACCCGAACGGCGGTAATCCCTTTGGCGTAACCCTGGACGCCAGCGGCAACATCTACGTGTCGGACATAGCGCACAACTCCGTGTGGAAGGAATCGGCCATCAGCGCGTCCAACTTTACGATGAACACAATCATCACGGTCGTGATTCATCCCGAAGGCCTGGCAGTGGATGGCCTCGGAAACGTTTATATCGCCGCTGAAGGAGCCAACCATGCGACGAAGGAGACGCTCAGCGGCGGCACGTACACGAAGAACGTCCTCCCCATCTCCCTGCTGAGCCCCTCCGGCGTGGCAATGGATCCAAGCGGCAAACTGTACATCGCCGATACGGGCAACAACCGTGTGGTAGAGCTGTACCCGGGCGCAACCGACTTCGGCGCTCTGCCGGTGGGGACAGCTTCCGCAACGGTCTCCTTCACCGTCACCTTCACTTCCACTTCGAGCATCAACCCTCCTGCCGTCCTCACCCAGGGCGCGGCCGGCCTCGACTTCACCGAGCCGACGATCAGTTCCTGCGACCCCGGTGCCAACCCCTACAGCGCCGGCGACACGTGTACCGTGGACGTGACGTTCAAGCCAGCGCAGCCCGGCATCCGCTCTGGCGCGGTGGTTTTGAGCGACGCCACCACCGGGAATCCGATTGCCACCGCCTACCTTCTGGGCACCGGTGTCGGTCCGCAGATCGGGTTCATCCCGCTGGGGGGCAATGCCATCCACGTTTCCGATGGCCATCTCAACGCGGTGGCTTTGGATGCCGCCGGCGACGTGTATTTCACCGACAACGTCAATGGCGTAGCGGGCGTGATGTACGCAGTGGGCAACGGCTACAGTGGGTCGGTTCTGATCGCAAGCGGCTTGACCAATCCCACGGGCGTGGCGGTGGATGGCGCCGGGAATGTGTACATCGCCGAAGGGACCGGCGGCAACGCATTAGTGACGGAGACGCTGAGCGGCGGCGCCTGGGTCCAGAGCGTCACAAGTCTCGGCGGCCCAGTGTGGGGTGTAGCGGTGGATGGCAGCGGCAATGTCTATGTCGCCCTGGACCATGCCGTGGAGAAGGGGACGACCAGCAACATGAGCACCACCATCGCCAGCGGATTCAGTTCGCTGCGAGGCATTGCGGTGGATGGCAGCGGAAACGTCTTTGTCACCGATAACGGATCCGCCAGCTTGTACAAGGAAACCCTTGGCAGCAACGGCGGCTACACCCAGAGCCAAATTACAAGCGGACCCGGCCCCTTCGCTTCCCCCATGGGCGTGGCCCTGGGTGTCCACGGGGATATCTACGTCGCCGATAGTATCGGCCTGATATTCGAGGGGCAGCTTGTCGGCGGCAATTATGAATGGTTCATATTCGATGAGGGGAAAAATCCCACAAGCATAACGCTGGATAGCCGCGGAAACGTCTATTTCTGCGACTCCGACATCATCATCGCGGTGAATCTCGCCACCCCGCCTCCGCTGGTGTTCGACCCGTCGGCCATCGGCACGCAAAGCAATGAGAGCCCGAGGGCGGTCGTGGTGAACAATACCGGCAATGCTGACCTGGTGTTCTCCGCACCCGCACTCTCGGGAGCGGCCTTTGCGCTCGATGACGGGTCGACCAACTGCTACTCGCTCAGTCCCTCCAGTCCGGCGACGGGGCCGGTGCCACCCGGCGGCGTTTGCGGCTTTGGAATTGACTTCACCCCGACCGTGCTCGACCTCAACTCCGGCACCCTCACGCTCAATGACAATGCAAGCGACGCGCAACAAACGATCAGTTTGAGCGGCACCGGCAGCGGGGTTGCGCCTTCAATCTCAGCGGGGGGAAACCCGTTGAACCAGACCTTGAATGCCGGGCAGCTGGCGACGTTCACGGCGACCGCAACCGGCAATCCCACGCCGACGGTGCAGTGGCAGGTGAGCACCGGCGGCGGACCGTTCACCAATGTGCCGGGTGCAGGTTCCACCACACTCAGCTTTACAGCGACTGCAGCAATGAACGGGAATCAGTATCAGGCCGTGTTTACCAATAGTGCCGGCTCGGCCACGACCAGCGCGGCTACGCTCACCGTGCAGTCTGCGCCGTCGATCAGAGGGACGGGGAACCCGGCCAGCCTTACCGTGAATGCCGGGCAGACGGCGATGTTCACGGCGGCCGCATCCGGCGTTCCCACGCCGACGGTGCAGTGGCAGGTGAGCACCGGCGGTGGACCATTCACCAACGTGCCGGGTGGGTCATCCAACACGCTCAGCTTTACGACGACCGCCGCAATGAACGGCAATCAGTACCAGGCCGTGTTTACCAATGCTGTCGGCTCGGCCACGACCAGCGCGGCTACGCTCACCGTGCAGTCTGCGCCGTCGATCACAGGGACGGGGAACCCGGCCAGCCTTACCGTGAATGCCGGGCAGACGGCGATGTTCACGGCGGCCGCATCCGGCATTCCCACGCCGACGGTGCAGTGGCAGGTGAGCGCCGGCGGCGGACCGTTCACTAACGTGCCGGGTGGGTCATCCAACACGCTCAGCTTTACGGCGACTTCCGCAATGAACGGCAACCAGTATCAGGCCGTGTTTACCAATAGTGTCGGCTCGGCCGCCACCACCGCGGCAACGCTCACCGTGCAGTCTCCGCCCTCGATCACAGCAACTGGGAACCCGTCGAACGTGACTGTCCCAGCCGGGCAGACGGCGATGTTCACCGCTGCTGCAAACGGCATTCCCACGCCGACGGTGCAGTGGCAGGTGAGTACGAACGGCGGACCGTTCACCAACGTGCCGGGTGGGTCATTCACCACGCTCAGCTTTAACGCCAACGACGGCCTGACCGGCAACCAGTACCGGGCAGTCTTCACCAACTTGGCGGGCTCGGCAACAACAACCGCCGCCACGCTCACGGTGCAGGACTTCACGATAACGGCCACGCCGCCGTCGCAGATTATTCCCTCGGGACATCAGGCGGAATACATCATCAGCCTCGCATCGCTGCGAGGCCTGGCCGGGAGCGTTGCGCTCTCCTGCTCCGGCGGACCGCCAAACTCCACCTGCTCCATCAACCCGGGCGCGGCAGATGTGAACGGTGCGGCCACCGCCGCCCTGACTCTGCTGCCGCCGATGGATGTGAACCACGGCACTTTCACCCTCACGTTCACCGGCACGCTCGATGGAATCGTGCATTCGGCCAACGTAAGCCTGACGGTCAAGTGACCCAATCCTCGCCTGGCGCGGTTCGCCGCGCCAGGCGAGGTTGCGAACGGCCCTGCCGAAGGGCCCGATGTCTGGAGCTCAACTGTCTATTTCAGGGCAAACCGCTCATTGACGAGGCGATTTCCTGTTGGAGCGCTCGGTTGAACCGCCGGAAGCGCGGATAGCAGGCGGACGCCTTGCTGGATATCGTGGAGGAATCGCGAAAAGAGAACCCGGCAGCTATGGGTTGGTTCGCTCGGCCGTCATGCTGTTGCGCTGGCCGGATTTGGCGTAGTACCCGCGGCGGGTTCTGACGATCAGCTTGGCGCGGCCGGCGACCGCCTCAACGTGGACCGTTCGATATCCGCCCAGGCTTGCGGAGCGCGTGGAATGGTAGCCGATGATGTACTGGTTCCGTATATCGCGCGCAACCTCGTCGGCGATCTTGTCCACTTCATCGAGCGACCGCGGGAAATAGGCGATTCCGCCGGTCTGAGCCGAGAGAGTCTCCAGATCGTCATGCGCCTTCTGGTACTCGCGCTGGTCGGTGTCATAAAGGAGACCGATGGTATACACGACCGGGCCGCCGAGGCTCTGCACGCGGCGGATCGCGTCCTGGAGGCCGAGGCGCGAGGCGTTGTCGGCGCCGTCGGTGATGATGAGCAGCACCTGGCGGGGCTGTTTGGCGTGGTGATTCAGCTCGTCTGCCGAGGCCGCCACTGCGTCGTACATCGCCGTCGCACCGCGCGCGTCAAAGTGACCGATGCCGCGCTGGAGGGCTACGCGGTCCATCGTGAACCCCTGGTCGAGATAGGCCTTTTCGTTGAAATTCACCACGAAGGCCGAGTCGCGGGAGTTCGATTCATCGAGCAGCTTCATGGCGGCCGCGTCCACGGCGCTGCGCTTGTCGAGCATGGAGCCGGAGCTGTCGATCAGGATGCCCATCGATACCGGAGCATCCTGATGCAGGAACGAGCTTGTGGTCTGCGGAGCTCCGTCCTCCCACACGCGGAACGAGGCGCGGGTCAGGTCCATCACCGGTTTGCCTTTGTCGTCCACTACGGTGCACGGCATCAGCACTTCGTCCACGTCTTCGTGCAGCGTGTACACGCCGTCAGAGCGCTTTTCGATCTTGCCGCTGGGTCCGGGTTGATTGCTGGCAGCTGTGGGGGGTTTCTCGTCCACGACAACGTCGGGCGTCGGGATCGGATCGCGATCGGTGTCGAGCGACGGCTGAATCTCGGGGCGCGTGGGGTTGTTCAACTCCTGGGGCGGGTTGGGCTGGGGTTGCACAGCCACCGGCCTTTGTGAAAACAGCGGGCACGTGCCGGCAACGAGGAGGATCATGGCGGCCACGACAGGTGGGGCGGCCAGGGCAGCCGGACGAAGAGAGCGGGGAATGCCAAAAATTCGCAGAAGCATAAGGATGGATCGCTAGTCCGTCAATGGATTGGATGCAAACCGCGCGCTCCGCGCTAGCCCGGGCCGTCATATCTGAGTTTTTGCGTCCGATTTCGGACACTCATCCCCGGCCATCGACTTCTTCCAGAGACCGGGCTCGTGTTTCCGGCAAGAGGAGCACACTCAGCACCATGATGGCGTAGGCAGCGCCGGAAAAAAGCGCGATTGCCGGGCCGAGTTTCATGCGGACGCTGAAGTAACCGACCAGCGTGGGGAAGAGCGCTCCGATGGCCCGGCCGAAGTTGTAGCTGAAGCCCTGTCCGGACCCGCGCAGGGCCGTCGGGAACAACTCGGTGAAGAAGCTGCCCATGGGGCTGAACGAGCCTGAAGGAAAGAATCCAAGAGGGAACCCGAGGATCAGGGTGGCTGCATTGCCGAGAGGCATAACGGTGTAGAGCGTGATGGCGACGAACGACCCTGCTGCAAACACAATCAGTGTGCCCTTGCGGCCGATGCGATCAGTCAGGTGCGCACTGGTGATGTAGCCCGCGAATGAACCGGCAATGACGACGAGCAGATACGCGCCTGTGGAGATGACGGAGAGGCCATGAGCATTCAGGTAGAGCGGCAGGAATGTGTTCACGGCGTAGTAACCACCCTGCGCTCCGAGCGCGACCAGCGATGCCAGCAACGTTGTGCGCAGCAGGCCGCGGGAAAAGATGCGCATGAAGTTGGCTGGAGGCTCGATGCGCCTGCGTTCGAATACTTCGGACTCGGGCACGTGCCGTTGGATCCAGACGGCGAGGACCGCGGGAAGAATGCCGACAAGAAACATGGCCCGCCACGCGTATTGCTCGGGCAGAAGCTTGAAGAAGAGTGTGTAGAAGACTGCTGCGATGCCCCATCCGATGGCCCATCCTGCCTGCGTGGTGCCGACGGCGCGGCCGCGGAATTCGCGGCGGATACGCTCGCCGATGAGCACTGAGCCCACGGCCCACTCGCCGCCGAAGCCGAGGCCCTGGAGCCCGCGGACTATGAGCAGCTGCGAGAAGCTTTGCGTGAATCCGCTCAGGAATGTGAAGACGGCGAACCAGACGATTGTCCATTGCAGAATGCGCACGCGGCCCCAGCGGTCGGCAGCGAGGCCGGCGATCCAGCCGCCAAGAGATGAGAGCAGCAGAGCCGAGGTTCCGAGCCAGCCCGCCTGCGCCGTGGTGATGTGCCACAGCGAGATGAGCGCGGGCAGCACGAACGAGTAGACCATAACGTCCATGCCGTCCAGCATCCAGCCTGAAAATGTGGCGACGAGCGTTGCGCTCTCGCGCGCATCGAGTTGGGTGAGCCAAAAGCGGCGCTCTGACATGTGAATGAAGAATAGCGTGGCTGTTCGACGGCTTCCAGAGATCAGTTCCCTGCTCTCGATCGGTTCCCCGACCCGCCCCAGCCGCCGCCGCCAGGAGTCTCAATGCGGATGACGTCGCCTGCGTCGGCGTAGAGCGTGCACTTGCCTCGCAGCTCGGTCGTTTGGCCGGCGGACTGATTGAGTTCTGCGCGGCCTGTCGCGCCAGCCTCTCCGCCGGACAGGCCGTAGGGCGCGAACTTCCGCCGGTCAGAAAGCAGCGTGACCTGCGACGGAACGAGCAACTCGATCTCGCGGACCAGGCCGTCGCCGCCGCGGAATTCTCCCTGACCGCCGGAGTGTTTGCGATACGCATATCGCCGAACGCGGAATGGGTAGGCGTACTCCAGCGCTTCAATGGGCGTGTTGAGTGAATTTGTCATGTGGCAATGCACGCCGTCGATGCCATCGCTTCCGGGCCGCGCGCCCATGCCACCGGCGATGGTCTCGTAATAGGCGAACGGAGCGCCGGTTCGCGGGTCAATGCCTCCGATGGTCAGATTGTTCATGGTTCCGTAGCTCGCAGCAGGAATGCGATGTGGGGCGGCCTGGGCGAGCGCGCGCAGCAGGACATCCGTGATGCGCTGGCTGCACTCCACGTTTCCGCCTGCGACGGCAGCGGGCGGCACTGCGTTGACGATCGTTCCGGGAGGGGCCGCGATCCGGATTGGATTCATCAGCCCGGCGGTCGCGGGCGCATCTTCAGCCAGCAGACAGCGCATCACGTAGAAGCACGCCGAGCAGGTGATGGGATAGACGGCATTGATGCTGCCGCGAACCCGCGGAGACGAGCCCTCGAAGTCGATCACTGCTGAGCCATTGTCGGGATCGATCGTAATCGCGACGGCGATACGGATTGGGTCATCGGAAACGCCGTCATCGTCGAGGAAATCTTCGGCGCGAAATGTGCCCGCAGGCATGGTGCGCAATTCGGCCCGCATCAGGCGCTCGGAGTAGGCGATCAGTTCCCCGATGAGATGCTTCATCTTCTCGAGCCCGTACTTTGCAACCATCTCGAGGACGCGCCGCTCTCCCACGCGGCAGGCGCCAATCTGTGCGGCGAGGTCGCCTTCGCGCTCTTCGGGTGTGCGTACGTTTGCCAACAGCAACGAGAGGATTCCGGGGTCCATCACGCCGCGACGCATCAGCAGCACGGGTGGAATTCGAATGCCCTCCTGGTAAATCTCGTGCGCGGGGCCCATGGAACCTGCGTACATGCCTCCGACATCCGCGTGATGCGCGCGGGAGGCGGCATAGAACGCGGGGCGCGGGCTGCCGGCGACAAATATGGGCAGGACCAGCGTGATGTCCGGCAGGTGGGTGCCACCCGCATATGGATCGTTGAGGATGGCGATGTCGCCTTCCTCCATCTGCAACCGTTCCACCGCGGCCCGAACGGACATCGGCATTGCGCCGAGATGGACCGGCATGTGGTCGCCCATCGCGACCACTCGCTGGGCAGCGTCGAACAGCGCGCAGGAGTAGTCGCGACGCTCCTTGATGTTGGGAGAGATGGCGGTGCGGCGCAATGCGGCGCCCATCTCTTCGGCGATGGAGTGCATGCTGCTCTGAAAGACGGCGAGTTCGATCGGGTTGGCCGGGGCAGCGTTCATCAATGCACCTAGATTACGAGATTGCGATGACGAGATTGCGCAGCTCGTCCACGCGAAGAACATCGCCGGGAGGAAGGACCGTTGCGGAGCTGTATTCGCTTATGATGGCCGGCCCGGCGAAGGTGTCGCCGGGGACGAGCCGATCCCGGCTGTACACACGCGTTGTCTGTGGCGTTCCGTCGAAGTACGCGGAGCGCGTCGCGATCAGGGCGTGACTGCCGTCGCCCTCGTGCAACGGCTCGCGGGCCTGCTCGAAGGGTTCAGCCGGAGCCACTATGCGCACGCGGACATTCACGATCTCGATAGGCCGAGCCTCGTTCTCGAAGCCGTAGCGACGGTGGTGCAGTGCGTGAAATTCCGCGGCCATTGCCTGGCCGAACGGGATGTTCAATTCGTAGCCCTGGCCTTTGTAACGCAGGTCAACAGACCGATGGCAGATGCCTTCAAGGTTCTCGCGCTGGAAGCCCTCTGTTGCTGTTGCCTCCATTTCGGCAAACGCATCTTCGACCGATGCATCGATTGGCAGCATCACGGTGCGGGAATATTCGCGCATCGTTTCGGCAAGAAGGATGCCGACTGCCGAAAGCGCGCCGGGAAGTGAGGGAATGAGCACGCGCGGCACGCTCAGCGCATGGGCCAGGTTGCACGCATGCACCGGACCTCCGCCGCCGAATGCGACCAGGGTGAAATCGCGTGGATCAAATCCGCGCTCGATGGAGATGACGCGGATCGCCCTGGCCATTGAAGTTTCGATCACGCGAAGGATGCCCGCCGCGAACTCTTCTACAGTTGCCAGAGGACCTTTGGCCTGCTCCATAAAGTGCCGCGTGCGCTCGACGTCCAGCGTGACCGAGCCGCCGAGGAAGCTTTCGGTTTCGAGCCGGCCGAGGATGAGGTTCGCGTCAGTGACGGTGGGCAGCTCGCCGCGGCCGAAGCAGATTGGGCCGGGCACCGCTCCCGCCGACTCCGGCCCGACGCGCAACATGCCTGCTGCGTCAAAGCGGGCAATGGATCCGCCACCGGCACCCGCGGTGTGGATGTCGAGCATGGGCACGCTGAGAGGAATGCCTGCGACGGACGATTCATTGCTGATGCGCAGCCCGCCCGCCGCGGCGTCGACGAGACATACGTCGGTGGATGTGCCGCCCATGTCGAAGCCTATGATGCGGTCGAAGCCGGCGGCCGATGCGAGCTTGTATGCGCCGACCACGCCTCCCGCGGGGCCTGACAGAACTGTGCGCACCGGCTCGGCTGCCGCCACCCGCGCGGAGAGGATTCCGCCCGAAGACTGCATCACTTCAAGCCGCGCGCCTGGTGACTGCTTCTCGATGCTGTCGGCGAGGCTGGCCAGATAACTCCCCAGCTTCGGCGCGAGATAGGCATTTGCGACTACTGTAGACGCTCGCTCGTACTCGCGGAACTCGGGGAGGATCCTGTGAGAGACCGAAAGCGGCAGACCGAGTTTTTCGAGCGCCGCAGCCACTTCGCGCTCGTTCTGCGGGTTCGCGAATGAGAACAACAGCGAAACCGCGATCGCTTCGACTCCAGTTCTTCGAATCGCTTCGACAAGCTGGTCGAGACCGGGCGCTTGGGGCACTCGCAATCGTTCGCCTTCGGCGGTGGTGCGCTCGTCCACGCCGAACCGGCATTCGGCGGGAACGAGGCATGCAGGCGCCGGCTGAAACCAGTCGTAGAGTCGGGCGCGCGCCTGGCGGCCAATTGCAATTGTGTCCTCAAAACCCTTGGTGGTAACGAATGCAATGCGCGCGCCTTTGCGCTCGAGCATCGCATTCGTGCCAACCGTTGTGCCGTGCCTTACAACGACCTCTGCGGGCGCCCCCATTTGCCGCAGCCCTTCGAGCACTGCCTGACCCGGATCATGAGGCGTGGAAAACACTTTCAACGCGATCAGTTTTCCGCTGAGGAGCGTCACGCAATCGGTGAATGTGCCGCCGGTATCGATGGCCACGCGGAGCTGTCTTCGCGATGAAGGATTGGCGTCTGTGGGTAGCGTGTCGTCCTGCATGCGTAGCGCACTCTTCGCGATGTCCGCGTGCTGACGATTATTGCAGACTCGCGTCCGAGATCAGTGCGGCCGCAGATCCAGGCGCGTGCGCGCAGTCAAGTACAATCCGGCACATGGATGCGGGTGCGCACATTGAAGGACTGAATCGCCACTTCGGCATTAGCGGAATAGCTCAGGTGGTTGCGGGTAACGGCGGCCTTCCAAGGATTCGCATCGCGAGCGAGGCGTCGATTGCCGAGATCTCGCTCTATGGAGCGCAGGTGTTGAGCTGGCGGCCGGCCGGCGCCGGCGAGGTGCTGTTCGTCAGCGAGCGTTCGCATTGGGAGGAAGGCAAGGCCATTCGAGGCGGTATTCCGATCTGCTTCCCCTGGTTTCGCGATAAGGCTGATAATCCCGCTGCTCCCAAGCATGGCTTTGTGCGGACGCGCGAGTGGCGCCTCGATTCGATTCGCGCACTGGAGGACGGGGCAGTGACGCTCGTATGCGTGACCGGTAGCGACGAGGCCACGCGGGTCTGGTGGCCGCATGAATTTCTGCTCGTGTACCGCGTTACGGTTGGAAAGACCCTGCGGCTCGAACTGAGCGTCATGAACAAGGGAGGGACAGCCTTGCGCTTTGAAGAGGCCCTGCACACCTATTTCCGCGTCGGCGGAGTGCAGGAAGCGCGCATTCGCGGTCTTGATGGCGCCATATTTCTCGACAACACAGACGGGAATCTCCAGAAGGTACAACGCGGCGATCTGTCGATCGAAAAACAGACCGACAACGCGTACATTGAGACGCATGCGCCGGTTGATGTAATTGACGCCACGCTCAAGCGACGACTTCGAACCGAGAAACAGAACTCTTCTACTACCGTGGTCTGGAATCCGTGGCGGGATGGCGCGGCCGGGCTCTCCGACTTTGGCAGTGACGAGTGGCAGCAGATGACCTGCGTTGAGGCGAGCAACGTGCTGTCCTCGTCGGTTTCGCTTGCTGCCGGCGAAGAGCACACACTTCGTGCCGTGATTTCTGTTGCCTCGGAATGATTCGCCAGTTGTTCAGCGAATTGCGAAGCGGGCGGGCTTCAGCAGTGCGCTCCCTGGCTGGGATTCGGGAACGTGTCGACGTTGTCGGCATCTCTTTTTTCGAGGCACGCGAAGTCCTTTTCGACGGCCAGTTCCAGGCATGCCGATCCGTCCCGCGCCGTGCCATACATTCCCACTTCGGCGCCGTCCGACCAGGTGCGTGCCGCCCGCGTGCCAACGACAACGGTAACTTTGCCGGTTTGGTAGCGAATCGATATTCCGTCGGCATTCGCTTCATGCTCGAGGGCGTAGGTGAGTTTTGCGTCCGCGGCCGCGCCGAAGTGAATTGTCTCTTCGATCTGCCCGGCCTCGAGGAGCCGAACCACTTCTGAAGGCGAAACGCGGAGACGAAGCGAGTCTCCCTTGATGCGAAGTTTCATTGAGCGCCGCCTCCTCGCCGCACCGATGCGAAATGCAAGCATCCCAGTCTCGATGCTACCGGACAGCCCGAATAGGCATCAATGGCGCGGCCGGATTGGTTCAAGGCCCAACGCGCTCTAAAGCGCGTCGTATGATGGGTTCCATGTTGCCTCGCCGCGCATTTACTTTCGCACTTATCACGGCGCTTTCCTGCTTCGTATCCGCGAGTTCGGCTCAGCATGCTCAGCCATCCGCGTTTGCCGGGTTTCATCAGCGCTTCGAGGCGGAAATGAAAGTCCACGGGATCGCAGGCGGCGCGTCGGCGATTGTCCAGGTTCACGTTCCGGCTACCGAGTTCTTTTATGGAGAAGCGCGGCGGGATACGCATCAAGCCGTCGATTCGGGCACAGCATACAACTGGGCATCCATCACGAAGACCATGACCGCGATCGCCATCCTGCAGCTGCGCGACCGCGGCAGGCTATCCCTCGATGACCCCGCGGCCCGCTATATTCCGGAGCTGCGCCAGGTGCACGATGCCTACGGGTCCGTCGACGACATCACGATCCGCCACCTGCTGACGCACAGCGCGGGGTTCCGGAATCCGACCTGGCCCTGGGACTGCGACGACGCGAAGGACTGCGACTGGCAGCCCTTTGAGCCGACGCGCTGGGCGCAGGTCGCGGCCATGCTTCCTTACACGCACGTTGCATTCAAGCCGGGCACGCAATGGAGCTACTCCAACCTCGGCTACGTTTTTCTCGGGCAGATTATCGAGCGCATCAGCGGCGATGATTTCGAGGTCTACATTGACAAGAACATTCTGAAGCCGCTCGGAATGACGGAGAGCTATTTCGACCGTGCGCCCTACTTTCTCGAGAGCCATGTGTCGGGCAGTTATTTGCGCTCGGGAACGACGCTCAAGCCGCAGCCCTTCGACTTCGATACCGGCATTACGACCTCCAACAGCGGCCTGAAAGCGCCAATTACCGACATGGAGAAGTATGCGCGTTTCTTGATTGGCGATGCGGGCAATCCGGTGTACGAAGTGGTGCTCAAGCGTAGTTCGCTTGAAGAGGCATGGACGGGAGTGTTGCCAGCCACTGAACCGGGGCAGGTTCCCACGGCGTACACCGCCGGCCCCAATGGCGCGCCGCCGATGATGGGCCTCGGCTTCTTTGTTGCGAAAGGCGACGGTCATCGATCCATCTATCACGATGGCGACCAGGGAGGATTCTCCTCCGAGCTTTTTATCGCGCCGGATCGCGGCGCCGCATTGATTCTGGCCGTGAACACCACGGACACGGGCGCTCCGGCTTCCGATGCCACTCACGCAGTTTCGAACACCGAGCCCGATCCGCGCACGGACTTGCGCACCGTGCTTCGGCAGGAGTTTATTAACCGCGTCTCACCCCAATTCAGCGCCTCCGGATCGGAAGCTGCAAGACAGTAGAATGATGTCTGCGCCGAGGCCCGGCACCTTGGGGAGAAACATGTCTGTTATGACTTGTCTCAAGCGATCGATTCGATGACAGTTTTGGTCTTTACGCTCGTGGTCTGGGCCGTCTCGACGCTGGCAGGATTCCTGGGCTCGCTGACCGGTCTCGGCGGCGGCGTGATTATCATCCCTGTGCTGTCGCTGGCGCTCGGTGTCGACATCAAGTACGCCATTGGGGCGTCGCTGGTTTCCGTCATCGCTACATCGTCCGGAGCTGCCGCGGCTTACGTCCGCGAGGGGTACTCCAACATCCGCATCGGCCTTTTCCTCGAGATCGCCACGACAATCGGCGCGGTCGTCGGAGCATTTCTCGCGGCGTACACGAGTACCCACATCATCGCCATTATCTTCGGGCTGGTGCTGATGCAGGCAGCGTGGCAGTCGGTGTTCAACGCGACGCCGGAGAACAGCCCGCCGATCGAGTCCGACGCTTGGGGGAAACGTCTACGCCTCGGCGGCGATTTCCCGGTGGATGGCCGCCGCCAGGAATACGGCGTGCGCAACGTGCGCACCGGCTTCAGCCTCATGTTCGGCGCAGGCACGCTTTCCGGCCTGCTCGGCATTGGCTCCGGCGCGGTGAAGGTGATTGCCATGGACCGGGCGATGAAGATTCCGTTCAAAGTGTCCACTACGACCAGCAACTTCATGATCGGCGTGACTGCCGCGGCCAGCGCCGGAGTCTACCTGAGCCGGGGGTATGTCGATCCGCGCGTGGCCATGCCGGTGATGCTCGGGGTTCTCGGCGGCGCATTTCTCGGAACCAAGGCCCTGGTGAACGCGCGCGTTCGCACTCTGCGCATCGTCTTCGCTGCCGTCATCGTGCTGCTCGCCATCGAAATGATCGTGAACGGCGTTACGGGAAAGGTGTAGGTCGCAATGAACGATCAACGGCTCGAGAGCATTATCGGCAACCTGCTGCGCGCCGGCGTGCTCATTTCCGCCGTCATCGTGCTCGCCGGCGGGGTGATGTACCTTGCGCAGAACGCTTCTGCCCAGGCCAGTTATCACGCGTTCGTGGACGAGCAGGCTAGCCTGCGCAGCGTGCAGGGCATCGTGCGCTCGGCGGCCCACTTCGACAGCCGCGGACTGATCCAGTTCGGGCTCCTGCTGTTGATCGCGACTCCGGTGGCACGGGTGATTATGGCTGTCGTCGGCTTCTATCTCGAACGCGACAGGATGTATGCGATCGTTAGCCTGATCGTGCTGGCGGTCCTGGTGTTCAGCCTGCTTCGTGCGACGTGAGTTCCGGGCTGCGATTCGTGGCATTCGGCTTCCCGATATGACCTGCCTGATATTGCTCCGAATGTAGGCCTGGCGCGAATTATCGCAGGCAGGCGGCGGCGATCAGGGTTGCGATGAAGACGAGCTGGAGGATGGTCCGGACGGGCAGGTTTGGAACGCGGCGGCCGGCGATGGTCAATTGTTCGCGCGCTGCCCGGATGTTGGCCGGGAACATGGCCACCAGAAGCACGGCGAGACAGATGGCCGCCGGCCGAGCGGTGACGGGCACGAGCAGGCCTATGGCGCCGAGGATCTCGAGGACTCCGGTGATGGTGACGAGCAGACCGGGGCGCGGAAATGCGGGGGGGACCATCCGGGCGAGGTCGGCGCGGCGCTTGCCCCAGTGGGCGGACGCAGTGAGAAAGAACATCACGGCCAGCGCGGCGCGCAGAACGAAGCTGGCGTCCTGAAAGATGGGCACGCCGGCCCGGCCCGCGAGCCAGAAGACCGCAATTGAAACCACCAGCACGATGAATGGCGCCATCGGACCTCCTTCACAAGCTTGCTCAATGATTTCGTCGCAGGATTGAGTTTCCCATTTCCGGCATTCAATTCCCATAACCGGTTGCGAGATTACGGAGGTTTGAGCTTGACGTGACTGGCATCACGTCTGCGGCGGCGCGGGCGTTCTTATGATTTGACGACGGCCGGGGTGCATACAGTGCGGTGGTTCACGCTGAACGCGCTCGAGGGCCGAGATGTTTTCTTCGAGGTGAATGATGCCGGTTGTTTCCTGGATGTGGGTGGCGTGGGGAGCGTTGTTTCTCGTATTTGTCGCTTTCAAACTTTATATCTCGAGGATGAGCCGCAATGAGGATGACCAGATCATCCTGCAGGACTCATTCGAGCATGTGCGCGCGGAGCAGGCGGCGCTGATGGCGCGGCTTGAGCGGACCAAGCCGGTCGGGAACGCGATTCTTGCCTTGTTCGGAGCCATGACGATCTTCGTAGTTGGCTATTACGTGATGGACGTGGTTCGCCAGTTCAAGTAGGCGGCCGGATTCCCGGGGCATTTTTCGGGTGGTACCAGGCGTCTGTTTTGCTGCGACCGGTGCGATTGAGGAAGCTTCCCTCAGCGGCTGAAGCCGGTGTCATTTCAGGGCACTTTGCGGCACGAGTGAACTCGTGCCCTTTCAAAACAGAACTGGTAATCGTGCCAGATGCGGTGAAGCGCCGTTGGTGGAATGATCGAGGTGCTCACAGCGAGGTGGACTATTACCCCTTCATCCGTATCATGTTCCCACGACCCCACCTCGCTGTGATGGAAGGACTTATCCCAGGTTCCACGGCGCGCATCCGGACCCGATTGAAGGGCGAGAACGCGCCGTCGCCATCTTCGGGCTGCGATTCCGGGTCCGACTGAACAGCGGAGGAGTTTAAATTCTATGGTCGCCGTCGAACGTGACTGCGCGCTCCCCGAGACGTTGCCTCTCAAAAAAGCTGCTCCGCAATCAAAGAGGTGGGGAATCATTCTGGCGGGAGGCGACGGGGAGCGGCTCCGCACCCTGACGCGGTTGATCAGCGGAGATGACCGGCCGAAGCAGTTCTGCCGCATGTTTGGGCCGGATACGCTGCTCGAGCAGGCAAAGGCGCGCGCGGCGCGGAGCATTTCCGCGGGGCAAACGGTGGTGGCTTTAACGTCCGCGCATGAGACTTATTTCGATCACCACCGCGATCCTTCGCGGAGGCTTCTTCAGCCATTTAACCGTGGCACCGCGCCGGCAATTATCCTGAGCCTTTTTCATATCGTGGAGCAGGACCCGGACGCGGTGGTAGCGGTGCTGCCGTCGGACCACTACTACTCCAATGAGGCGGCATTCACGGCTTCGCTCGAGTCGGCGTTCCACGCGGCGCAGCGGCATCCCGACTCGGTGATTATGCTGGGAGCGCGCCCGCAGGAGCCGGAAGTGGAATTCGGCTGGATACAGCTCGGGCCGGCGAGCGAGAAGAATCTATTTCGGGTGCGCGGATTTGAAGAGAAGCCGACGCGCGGCGCGGCTGAGGAATTGTTCAAGAATGGCGCGCTGTGGAACACGTTCGTGATGGCGGGGCGAGCGATCACTTTTCTTTGGATGTCGCTCGGGAGCGCGCCGGACCTGGTGGCCCAACTTGGAGATGCCGCGATTTCGCGCGATGAGGCTGGCGATCTGCACGTTCCGAGGGCGCTGTACTCAACGATTCCGACGGTTGACTTTTCACGCGAGGTGCTGGCGCCGAATGCGTTCAGGCTGCTGGCCATGGCGCTTGAGGGAGCGGAGTGGCACGACCTGGGGCGGGCGGACCGCGTGCTTTCCGTGTTGCAGTCGCGCAAAGGTCCGCAGCCGCAGTGGCTGCAGGCGTGGGAGACGAGGCGGGGCGCGAAACCAGATTCCTTACCGAAGTTCTGAGAATTATTGCGAGCCAGCCTGGGGTGGGCGCGAGCGGTGAGCGCGTGTGTGCCTAAGCTGGTGGGCGCGCCTGGTTGCGGGTTTGGGCTCGGGCGGCGGGAGCGGCGGCAGGCCGGCAACAGCGAGCAGAAGTTTGTTCGCGGCGTTAAAGAGATTCAGGTGCGAATCAATTGGACCGTCGGTGGCGGCGAGAAAGATGGCGGTGCGGCGGGCGTGGTTGATGGCGATGTATGTCTGAAAGCCCGCGCCGCCGCCGGTCTTCTGGATGATGTGCGATGGGGAGTCGATGGGGAGGATGTGGATCCAGCCGAGGCCGACGCCGGTTGGCTCGCCGGCGTGGTCGAGGCCGCGCTGGTTGAGGAGACTGGCGGGAAGAATGTAGACGGCCTGGGCGGATGGGTCCTGTGCAGGAATGGAGGGAGCATCGGCGCCGAGCAGATACTGGAGCCAGGCGGTCATATCGCGCGCGGTGGAGTAGAGGCCGGAGCTTCCGGCGGTGGCTTCGGTGACGGTGCAGGGGCGCTGGTCGTCGGCGCTGACGAGCAGGCGGCTGCACTGCACGGCATTCGGAAAATATGTTGTCTGCGTCATGTGGAGCGGGTTGAGGGTTCGCTCAGCAAGCAGGGCTGCGTATTGTTTGTGCGCGGCGGAGGCGAGGGCGTCGCTGAGGAAGTCGTAGGCGACGTTGGAGTAGAGGGCAGCTGCTCCGGGGACGGAGCGAAGGTGCTGATTGGGCAGCCAGCGCCAGCGGGTGCGGTAATCGGGGAATGTGAAATGCGGGGCTTCACGCGGAGCGCTGCCGAGCTCGCGCGGGAGGCCGGAGGTGTGCGTGGCGAGATCGGCGAGCGTGATGGGGCGCTCGCGCTTCGGCACGACGACGTGCGGCGGTGCGTAGCGCTGGAGTGGATCGTCGAGGCGGACGGTCTTGCCGGCGACGAGTTTGGCGAGCACGTCGTCGGTGAAGATCTTGGTGAGCGAGCAGAGGCGAACGAACGAGTCCTCTGTGGGGAGTTGATGGGAGTTGGGCGCGGTCTCGCCGTATCCGTGGAAGTAGACCTGGTTGTCGCGGAGGACGACGAGGACCATGCCTGTTGAGCCGGACTGGAGGAAGAGATCCTGGCCGAGGGCGTCTATCGATTGGGCGTCGGGGAGCGGGGCTTGGGGCGGCGCCTGCGAGAAGGCGGCGAGCGGGGTGAGAGCGACGAGAAACGCGAGCAGCGCGCGCGGGAGCTTTGCTGGGATCATTTTTCGGACCAGCTTTAAGCGTACAGAAAGCGCAGGATCGCTGCAGAGTTGTCAGCTTTCAGTGAAGACCCGTTGCGCGGGCCTGGGTGGTTTCCCACCCATTTCGCGATAAACCTGCCAAACGGATGGGGCACCCTCCCGTAGTGGTTGGGCCGGCGTTCCGAAGAGCCGTGGTGCGGGCTTTGGGTCATTGCGCGAGGGCGGAACGCTCTGAGAACTGGCGCTGGTAGAGCTCGGCGTAAATTCCCGGTTCGGCGACGAGGCTCGCGTGCGTGCCGCGCTGCACGATGGCTCCGCTTTGCACGACGAGGATTTCGTCGGCCTTGAGAACCGTGGAGAGGCGGTGCGCGATGACGATCGAGGTGCGGCCGGCGAGGGCGGTTTCGAGTGCGCGCTGAATGGCGGCTTCGGATTCGGAATCGAGATGCGCGGTGGCCTCGTCGAGGATGACGATGTCGGGGGCCTTGAGAAGCAGGCGCGCGATGGCGATGCGCTGCTTTTCGCCGCCGGAGAAGCGATAGCCGCGCTCGCCGACGAGGGTTTCTAGTTTGTCGGGCAGGGATTCGACGAGATTGAGTATTTGAGCGTCGCGGAGGGCGTTGCGGATTTCGTCGTCGGTGGCGGCGGGGCGGGCGTAGAGCAGGTTGGCGCGGATGGTGTCGTGGAAGAGGTGCGCGTCCTGCGTGACGACGCCGATGCGGTCGTTGAGGGAATCGAGTTGCGCGTCGCGGACGTCGATGCCGTTGACGCGGACGACGCCGGTTTCGACGTCGTAAAGGCGAGGGACGAGGTGGGTGATGGTGGTTTTTCCCGCGCCGGACGGGCCGACGAGAGCGACGAGGTGGCCAGGCGGGACTTCGAAAGTGATGTCGCGGAGGACCGTGTCGTGCGTGCGCTTGTCGACGACAGCGATGGATTCGAGCGAGGCTAACGAGACGTCCGCCGCGGAGGGATAGCGGAACGAGACGTGATCGAAGGAGATGCTTGGGGGGCCAGGAGGGATTGGGACTGCGTTGGGATTCTCGCGGATCATGGGCGGGAGGTCAAGCACTTCAAAGACGCGCTCGAAGGAGACCAGCGCGGTCATGATGCTGACCTGAACGTTGGACAGGCCGAGCAGCGGGCCGTAGAGGCGCGTGAGGTAGGAGGCCAGCGCGACGACAGTGCCCACGTCGAGCATGTGCCGAACGGAGAGCACTCCACCCCAGCCATAGGCAAGCGCGCTGGCAAACGTTGCCATCACCATGAGAGCGGTGAAGAAGAGGCGGCCGTACATGGCCTGTTTGACTCCGATCTCCGAGACCCGCTCGGCTTTCTCGCCGAATGATTTGGCCTCGTTTTCGCGCTGCCCGAAGAGCTTTGCCAGGAGCGCCCCGGCTACATTGAACCGCTCGACCATGAGATTGCTCATTGTCGCGGTGAGGTCGTAGCTCTCGCGCGTGATGGCCTGCAGTTTGCGCCCCCAGAAGCGCGCGGGCAGCACGAACAACGGGAGGAGCACGAGGGCTCCGATGGTGATGCGCCACGAGAGCACGAACATCGCGCCGAGGATGAGGGCAACGGTGATGAGGTTGCCGACGACGTTCGAGAGGATGTCAGTAAATGCTGTGCGCGCGCCGCCTACGTCGGTGTTGAGGCGGCTGACGAGTGCGCCGGTCTGGGTGCGCGTGAAGAAGGCCAGCGGCATGCGCTGTATGTGCTCAAACAACCTCGTGCGAAGGGAGAGAACGATGCCGGCGCCGATCTTCGACGAGAGGTAAGTCTGCGCCATTCCGAGGGCGCCGTCGGAGAGGCCGAGCGCGGCGACGATGGCGGCGAGACGGATGATCAGCGATGAATTTCCCTTGAGGATTCCGTCGTTAATGATCTCGCGAAAGATGAGCGGGTTCACGATGCCGATGGACGCGTCGACGATGACGACGAGCAGGAATACGGCCAGCCAGCCGGCGTAGGGCGCTGCAAAGAGCAGAGTTCGCCTGGCGGTGCCGGGCTTGACCTTCTGCTTGAGCACCGATGCATCCTGGCCCAGGGAGCGCATGGCTCCGATCATTCCGCCCATTGGTCTGCTCTCCCATCGCGGTTAAAGTTAGTCGCGATAAGTCAGTGTAACTGCTGCTCGGGAGGGTCGAGTGAATGGGCGGGTGGCTCAGTAGGCCGAAATGCGGATCGTCCCGGAGCATCACGGGACGATCCAGATTCTTTCGAGCTTGCAATTGGGCGCCGATTCGCGGAGGCGCGTTGATGGGAGAGGATTATGCGCCTTCGAAGAAGACGTCGGGGACATCGATGCCTAATGCGGTGGCGAGATCGTGCTGATGCTCCTGCTCCTGGGAGATGATGGTGCGGAGCGACTCGGCGAGGGCGTAGTGGCCGACGGCTTCGGCCTGCTTGACACGCTGACGGTAGTTCTTGATGGTTTCGGTTTCGTTGTCGAGATCGAAACGGATCATCTGCTCGGGCTTGTCGGAGAGCTTGACGGGCTTGGGGGTGTTGGTGGGCATGCCGCCGAGGTAGTCGATCTGGTCGGCGATGGTCATGGCGTGCTGGAGCTCCTGGGCGGCGTGCTTCTGGAGCTCCGCGGCGATGGACATCCACTGGGCGCCTTTTAGTACGTTGCTGTAAATGGTGTAGGCGATGATGGCTTGATATTCGCGGGCGAGATCTTCGTTGAGAGCGTCGATGAGCTCCTTGATTTGCTGTTTGCGCTGGTCATCCTGCTTCCTGTCCGGCTTTTTATCGGGCACAGAGAATCCCCTTTCGGTTGAAACGACGGGTACTTAGATGCGGTCGAGCGGCGCGTGGTTCCCGGTGCGGCAGGTTTTAACATTCCGGCTATCTGGGCGCGGCGGGCGATCCGACGGAGACTTCGACCGTGAATTTCCGCAACTTATGCCGGGAAAGCGCGTCCACGCAAGTGGCAAGACTTCGCCGCGGCGGTTCCCCCGGCCATCCCCCTCAAGCGGAGAAATGAAATATGCGCGTGCTTCAGGGTCCCCTGGTTGCCGTGTTGTCGGTGAACCTGGTTGCGTCCGCGATGCCCGGACTGGCGGAAGCGGGCGCGGCGGCGAATGGCGCGGACCGCGTGACGCGGCCGGCGTATCACGGACAGATCCAGGGAGATGATCGCATTCTTCATGCGCTGGACCGGTTCACTTTCGGGCCTAGGCCGGGCGATGTCGACGCGGTGAAGGCGATTGGCCTGGACGCGTGGTTCGAAGAGCAGCTTCATCCCGAAAAGATTGAGAATGCGGCGCTGCAGGCGAGGCTGGCGCAGTTTCCGGCGATGCAGTGGAGCGCCGAGGACCTGCTGTACCGGCTGCCGTCGAATGCGGTGATACGGCAGGTGATGGATGGAAAGACGCCGATGCCGCAGAACGCGGTGCTGCGGGCGGTGTATCAGGATCAGATTGCGCGGGTGTCGGCGAAGAAGCAGGAAAAACAGGCAGCAGGGACCAGGGACCAGGGACCAGAAAGGCAGGGATCGGGTCCGGCTCAGATGGAGTCCGTTCGTGCGGGCGATGGTGCGCCGGATGGGAATGCGATGACTGATGGGTCGCAGGCCGCGCGGGAAGTCGATGTTGTGGGAGTGCTGGCTACGCTTACGGGGCTGGCGCCGGTGGAGCGGGTGCGGCGGCTTGTGGCGATGCAGCCGGCGGATCTGGATGCGTTTTTGCGCGGACTGAAGAGACCGCAGCGCGAGGACCTGGCGGCCGGCATGACGCAGGAGCAGAAGCTGATTGTGCAGGCGCTCGAGGGTCCGGAGCGTGCGGTGACGGAAGAGTTGATGGCCGAGCGGCTGACGCGGGACATTTACTCAAATGCACAGTTCCAGGAAGTGATGACCGATTTCTGGCTCAATCACTTCAATGTGTTTCTGCGAAAGAATGAGGCGACGCCTTATTACCTGGTGAGTTATGAGCGGGACGTGATCAGGCCGCGTGCGATGGGCAAGTTCGAGAATTTGCTCGAGGCGGTAGCGCACTCGCCGGCGATGCTGATTTACCTGGACAACATGCAGAGCATCGGGCCGGATTCAGTTGCGGCGGAGCGCGCGAAGGTGGCAGCGGAGCGAGGATTTGCGAAGAACCGGAAGGCTCCGGAGGGATTGAACGAGAACTACGCGCGCGAGCTGATGGAGTTGCACACGCTGGGCGTGAACGGAGGGTACACGCAGGCGGACGTGATCCAGGCGGCGAGGATTTTGACGGGCTGGACAGTCGAACAACCGCAACGTGGCGGAGGTTTCAAGTTCGATGAGAACCGACACGAGCCGGGCACGAAGAAGGTGATGGGGCAGAAGTTCAAGGAGAAGGGTGAGCGCGAGGGCGAGGAACTGCTGCACTTTCTTGCGACGCGGCCGGCAACGGCGCGGTTCATTTCGCGTAAGCTGGCGGTGCGGTTCGTGAGCGACGATCCTCCGCAGGCGCTGGTGGAGCGGATGGCACAGGCGTACATGAAGAGCGGCGGCGATATCGCGATGGTAATGCGGACGATGTACCGGTCGCCGGAGTTCTGGAGCGGAGATGTGTATCGCGCGAAGGTGAAGACGCCGCTCGAGTACATTGTGAGCGCGGCTCGGGCGAGCGATGCGGAGATTTCGAATATGCAGCCGTTGATTGCGGCGTTGCGCGAGATGGGCATGCCGCTTTATGGGTGCATTCCTCCGACGGGCTACAAGTGGGAGGAGGCCGACTGGGTGTCGACGGGCGCGCTGGTGAACCGGATGAATTTCGCGCTGGCGCTTGCCGCTAACCGGCTGCCGGGAATTACGACGGCGTGGTCCGCGGATGGAACGGCGACGACTCCGGAGAGTGAAGAGGCGCGGCTCGAGACGCGGCTTGTGGCGAGCGGCGTGAGCACGACGACACGATCGGCGGTGCTGGAGCAGTTTGAGCAGCAGAAGGCGCAGGCGGAGAACGGGGCGGTCCCGGTGGCGATGGGCAACGCGAAACGTGGGCCGGCGGCGGCGCCGCCCGTGGAACGGCAGGACCAGGTGCTGGCGGGGTTGCTGCTTGGGAGTCCGGAGTTTCAGAGACGATAAGGTTGCACGCGGGATGAAGCTGTCGCGCGTTGTATTCGAGGTTACAGCAGATTCCCTCCGGGAATGACAGAAAGAAAGGCAAGAACAAGGGCAAGAGATAAGACAAGAACCATAATGAGGTGCGGTCGATGAATCGGCGGTTCTTTTTGCATCGGGGCGCGCTGGCGCTGGCGGGGACTACGGCGATTCCGCAGTTTTTGGTGCGGACGGTGATGGCGCAAGAGAATACTTCGCCGAAGCGGCGGCTGGTGGTGGTGTTTCAGCGGGGAGCGGCGGATGGGCTCAACATCGTGGTGCCGTGGCGGGAGAAGAATTACTACGCGATGCGGCCGTCGATTGCGATTCCGCAGAAAGATGTGATCGATCTGGACGGGTTCTTCGGACTGCATCCGTCGCTGGGATCGTTCAAGCCGCTCTATGACGCGGGTCACCTGGCGATTGTTCATGCGGCGGGGTCGCCGGACATGACTCGGTCGCACTTTGATGCGCAGGACTACATGGAGTCGGGCACGCCGGGGATGAAGAGCACGCAGGATGGGTGGCTCAATCGCGCACTGCAGGCGGAGGATGTGCGGGGCAGGTGCGACCAGCATCGATGCGAGCACACGGCGTTTCGCGCGCTGGCTTTGGGAGCGGAGGTCCCGCTGACGCTGGCGGGGCGCGTTCCGGCGATTGCGCTGAGCAACGTGAACAGCTTCAGCGTGGGCGGGCGCGGGCCAACGCCGACTCCCGCGGCGAGCGCGTTTGAGGCAATGTACGGAAGCACGGGGGACCAGATCTTTCATGCGACGGGGGAAGAGACGTTTGACGCGGTGAAGATGCTGAAGGCGGCGAACCCGGCGCAGTACCAGCCACGGGCTGAGTATCCGGGGTCGGAGTTCGGGAACGCGATGAAGCAGATTGCGCAGCTGCTGAAGGCGGACCTGGGAGTGGAGGCGGCGTTCACCGACGTGTCCGGGTGGGACACGCATCAGAACCAGGGCGGAGTGAACGGGCAACTGTCGAACAGGCTGCGCGATTTCTCGGATTCGATTGCGGCGTTTTGGCGCGATATGGGCGACGAGGCGGAGAACATCACGCTGGTGACGATGAGCGAGTTCGGGCGCACGGCGCGCGAAAACGGGACGGGCGGAACGGATCACGGGCATGCGAATGCGATGTTTGTGCTAGGCGCGGATGTGAAGGGCGGCAAGGTGCACGGGCGCTGGCCGGGGCTCGCGAACGAGCAACTGAATGAGGGGCGCGACCTGGCGCTGACGACGGATTATCGCGCGGTGCTGGGCGAGGTGGTGACGAAGACGCTGGGGGCGGAGAATTTGGATGTCGTTTTTCCGGGCGCGAAGTTGCAGCAGAGTGGGTTTCTGAGGCTGGTTTAGCGGAGCTGTCGAATTTCTGGTAGATCATGATTGCCGGGGATTTCGCCTGAATGGCAGTGGTGCGCCATCCAATTACGATTTCCGGCGTCGACGAATTGCAAACAGGAACAAAACAGCGAATGCCAAGCCATATAGCAATGCATTTCCAAAGATATAAGTGAGAACGCCGTACGGATCGTCACGACCCCAGCCGAATGCTTCGCAAATTAGGGCTCCCGGGAGCATTAACTTTAGCGAAACCGACTCCGGACTAAGAGTGAGAAGTGCCACCAGAACGCAGATGCCGACGCCGAATCCTAGTTTCGAACGCCAGTTGAATATCGAATGCCAGTCAATGTTCCAGTCCCGGTTCATGCCGGTCGCCCTCAGAATCCTGCTCCACATTATGCATGAAACATACCGAGATGCTCCCATTTATGTTGTCGTAGCAGGGGAAACAAATGCAGGTCCTTCGACTCAGCTCGCTCGATGAAGCCGAGCAAGCTGCTTCCCAAATGCCTGTGGTGCGAGCTTTGGTGGTTTCCCACCCATCGCGCGATACGACTGCGCGATGGATGGGGCACCCTCGTGTCGCTGGAGAACCGGCTTCGCAAAGACTCTATTCTGCGCGAAGAGCTTCGGTGGGGTTGACCGAGGCGGCGCGGGCTGCAGGAATGATGCTGGCGGCGAGCGAGGCCGCGGCGAGGACGATTGCAACGGCGGCGAGGGTGGTCGCGTCCCAGGCGGCCACGCCGAAGAGAAGCTTGCGCATGGCGAGCGAGGCGGCGATGGAGCAGGCGAGGCCGAGGACGACGCCGATCACCGTGAGCCATGCAGCCTGGCGCAGAATCATTCGATAAACAGTCGCGCGCTGCGCGCCGAGTGCCATACGCACGCCGATTTCGCGGGTGCGCTGCGAGACCGAGTAGGCGATGACACCGTAGAGCCCGACGACGCCGAGGATGAGCGCGATGGCTGCGAATCCGGCGATGATCCACGTGGCGAAGCGGTGCAGGAACGCGGCCTGCGTGGTGTCGACCTGGTCGTCCATGGTGATTTCGCCGTATACGCCCATGTTAGGTGCGATGGAGCGGATGGTGCTGACGAGCGACGGCAGGAGTGATTTTGGATCGTTGGTTGTGCGGACGGCGACAGTGAAGTAGTTGTCGGTGCTCTGGTAGATGGGCGCGTATTCGGCGGGCCAGATGTCCTGATCGAGGCCGCCTTCGCGCACATCGGCAATGACGCCGACGATCTCGCGCAGGGATTTGGGCGTGAGCTGGGTGTCGCCGATCTTTTTGCCGATGGGGTCTTCACCGGGGAAGTATTTGCGGGCGAAGGCCTGATTGATGACGATCACATTGGGTTTAGAAGCGATTTCGTCTTCAGTGAAGAGCCGGCCGCTGACGAGGCGCGCCTTGAGCGTGGCGAAATAGGCGGGGCTGATATCACGCTGGTTCACTTCGTTGTGCTCGCCGTTGTAGGGCTTGCCGACGACGCGAATCCAGTCAGTGTCGCAGTTGCACTGAACGGGCAAATCGGTGGTGAAGCCGACCGATTGCACGCCGGGAAGAGCGGAGACGCGGCGGTTGACGTCGCGATAGAGGTTCACGGCCTGATCGTTTTTGGTGAGAATGCCATCGGGAATCATGACGTTGGCGGTGGCGAGGTGGGATGGGTCAAAGTTCAGCGAGACATGAACGAGGTTGTAGAAGCTCCTGCCCAGCAGACCGGCACCGGCGAGCAGAACGACGGCGATGGTGAGCTCGACGACGACTAGATTGGCGCCGAGACGATGCCAGAAACGGCCTGCGGCGGTGCGTCCGCCTTCGGCGAGGGCGTCGTGAACGTTGAGGCGCGAGAGAAGCAGCGCGGGAACGGCGGCGAGCAAAATCACTGCGAAGAAAGCAATGATGGCGGCAAGCGAAAGCGTGTGCGCATGAAGGCCCAGCTTGTCGAAGAATGGGAGGCTTTCGACCATCGGCTTGGGTATGAGCTTGATGATGACGGTGGTGAGCCACGAGGAGAAGAGCATTCCGGCGGCACATCCGGCGATGGTGAGCAGCAGTGCTTCGGTTACAAACTGCGCGAGGACCCGCGCGGGAGTTGCGCCGAGCGCTCCGCGGACGGCGATTTCTCGGCGCCGGCTTTCGGAGCGGACGAGCAAAAGACTTGCAACGTTGACGCAGGCGATGAGAAGCAGGAGCGCCGCGCCGGCGAGAAGAGTGAGCAGGATGGGGCGAACGTCGCCGACGGCAACGTCTTTGAGCGGCTCGACGTATGCGCCCTGGCCGCGGTTGCTGTCGGGGTACTGGCGCTCGAGATCGGAGGCGATGCGCTGCATCTCTTTGCGGGCGGCCTCGACGGTGACTCCATCGCGGAGGCGGGCAATGCCGTCGAGATTGTGGCAGCTGCGGCGGGTCTCGCAGGGGTTGCGGTCGAGGAGCGGTACCCAGAATGAGACGCCGGGACGGGGAATGTAAGCGAAGTCGCGCGGGAGGACGCCAACGATGGTGTAGGAGGCGCCGTCGAGGCTGACGGACTGGCCGACGACATTGGGGTTGCCGCTGAAGCGCTTCTGCCACGTGTCCCAGGGAAGGATGACGATCTTGGCGCGGCCGGGCTGGTCTTCGCCGGGGAGGAAGTCGCGGCCGAGAAGCATCTGTACGCCGAGCGTGTGGAAGAAGGTGCTGCTGACGCGGGCTCCGCGGGCGGGTTCGGTGATGCTTCCCAAGCGGAGAAGGTAGCCGGTGCCCCCGATGACGTCGAATGAACTGAGGGTGGTGTTCATGCGCTTCCAGTCGTCGAAGTCGGGGCGCGAGAGGTTGGCGCGGACGAAGCCCTTCGCGGTCTCGGTGACGAAGACGAGGCGGTTGGGTTGCGCGTAAGGGAGCGGCTGGATCAGGACTGCGTCGACGAAGGAGAAGATGGCGAGGCTGACTCCGATGCCGAGGGCGAGGATGAGAATGGCAAGGACGCCGAAGCCGGGATTTTTGCGCAGCTGGCGGAGGGCGTAGCGAAGATCGTGCAGCGCAGTCTCGGCGCTGAGGGCGACCACTTCGTGGCTCTCCTCGCGGATGCGCGTGGAATTGCCGAACTGGCGGGCGGCGGCGGTGCGAGCGGCTTCGGGGGTTGTGCCGGATGCAATAAGATCGCGCTCGGCCTGGGCGCGATGAAAAGCCATCTCCTCGTCGAGGTCGCTGCGGAAGCGGTTGCGGCGGAAGATGAGGGAGACTTTGCGTGCCAGGGATGCGATGAAATTCATGCGATGGTATTCCTCGTTACTCCGTGCGGAGGGCCTCAGTGGGGTTGACGGATGCGGCGCGTCGAGCGGGTAGGAAACTCGCGACAAGCGCCGCTGAAGCGAGTATGAAAGCGACGGCGCAGAGAGTCGGCACATCCCAGGCGGCGACGCTGAAGAGCAGCTGGCGCATGGCCAGCGCCGCGGCAATGGAACAGACCGCGCCGGTAACGACGCCGAGCGAGGTGAGGACCGCGGCCTCGCGCAACACCATGGAGTAGACGCTGCCACGCCGCGCTCCGAGGGCCATACGCACGCCGATCTCGCGCGTCCTCTGCGAGACCGAGTAGGCAATCACGCCGTAGAGGCCGACTACGCCGAGCAGCAGGGCCGTAATGGCGAAGCCTCCCACTAGCCATGCGGACGAGCGGTGCAGATAAGTCGATGGAGCATCGTGGATCTTTTTGTCCATGGTCATGGGTTCATAAATGGCCATGCCAGGGTCGATGGAGTGGAGCACGGATTGGAGCGCGGGCAACAATGTCTGCTCATCCTGGCGCGTGCGCGCGAGGATCACAAAGCCGGAGTTAGGATCCTGGTCGAAGGGGAGATACATTGCGCCGCGAGGGGCGGCATCGAGCTGGCCCTCCTGGATATTGCCGATAACGCCGACGATCAGCATGGGCGGCGCTTTGTGGAGGTCGAAGCTGATCTGCTTGCCGACCGGATCTTCCCCAGGGAAGTACTTGCGAGCCATGGCCTGATTGACGATGACGACCTTCTGGTGCGATGCGTCATCGTTTGCCGTGAAATAGCGGCCGGCTGCGAGAGTGGTGCGAAGCGTGGTCATATAGCCGGGCGTGACCATGCGAATGGCGACCTCTTTGTGCTCGCCAGTATCAGGACGGCCGGGGATTTTGAAACTGGTCGTCCAGTCGGCATCCTCGATCGGAAGTTTGGTCGTGATGCCAGCGGAAGCGACGGCGGGCAACGCCGAGGCTGCGGCGACGACCTCACGAGCCAGCGCAATTTGCTTCGTGTCGTTGGAGTATTTCTCCGGCGGGGCTTCCACGCGCACCATGGCGATGTGATCGGGCTGAATACCGATGTCCACATGCAGGAGGCGGTAGAAGCTCTTGCCAAGGAGACCGGCGCCGGCGAGAAGCACCATGGCTGTGGCGAGCTCGATGATGACGAGGTTTGCGCCGAAGCGGCGCCAGGCCACCCCTGCTGAACCACGTGCGCCGTCGGCAAGGCCTTCGCGGATCCGCCCGAGGCGCAGGCGAGCCAGCGGCATGAGAGAGAAAAGGACCCCGGCGGCAATGGAGAGCCCGCATGCGAATGCGATGACGCGCGAGTTGAGTCCGAGATCGTGCAGGTAGGGCATCGCGGCCATCATGTCCCTGGGGATGAGGGCGGCAAGGAGACGCATTGCCTCGCGGGCGCCGATTACGGCCAGGATGCAGCCGATGGAGGCAAGCAGAAGGCCTTCCGTGACGAACTGGCGGACAAGGCGGCGCGGCGAAGCGCCCAGAGCGCCGCGGATGGAGATTTCGCGGCGGCGGCTTTCGGCGCGCACCAGCAGCAGGCTTGCGACGTTGACCGCGGCAATGAGCAGCAGCAGGCCTGACCCGCAGAGCGTGGTGAGAAGGATGGGACGAATGTCTCCCACGATGACATCTGTGAGCGGGAGCATGTAGGCGTACTGGTCGCGGTTTTCGTTGGGATACTGGCGCTGCAACTGGAGCGCGATGGACTTGACGTCGTCGTACGCCGCGGCGAAGGTGACGCCGGGCTTGAGCCGCGCAACGCCAAAGAGATTGTGGCAGCCGCGATTCTTCTCGCAGCCGCCGGTGGGTTTTTCAATGGCCCAGAAGTCGGCGGGCTCGGCGGGCGCGAAGTGGAAGTCGCGGGGAAGGACTCCGATGATGGTGTAGACGTCTCCATCGAAGTCGACGCGCTGGCCGACGACCGAGGGATTGCCGCCGTAGCGTTTTTGCCACGCGGAGTAGCTGATGAGAGCAGTGCGCGCCGGAGCAGCGGCATCTTCTCCCTCGTAGAAATCGCGGCCGAGGATAGGAGTAACGCCGAGGGTCCGGAAGAATCCCGCACTGACGCGCGCGCCGTCGGTCTGGCGAAGGCCGTCGGGAGTCTTCATCATGAAGCCGTTCGGGGCGAAGACATCGAGCGAGCTGAAGGACTTGTTCATGCGCTTCCAGTCGAGGTAGTCGGGATAGGACAGGTGGAAGCGCGGACCGAGGGGGATGCTCTCAAAGAGTTGCACAAGCCGGTTAGGTTCTTTGTACGGCAGCGGCTTGATGAGCGCGGCATCAACAAAGGCAAAGATGGCGACGCTGGAGGCAATGCCGAGCGCGAGGATGAAGACGGCGATGAGGGCAAAGCCGGGATTCTTGCGCAGCTGGCGGAGAGCAAAGCGGAGATCCTGAAAAATGGTTTCCGCGCGGAATGCGACGACTTCGTGACTCTTCTCTTTCAGCAGGGTCGGATTGCCAAGCGTCCGGGCGGCAGCGGTGTGCGCAGCCTCGTGGGAAGCGCCGGAGGCAACCAGGTCGCGCTCGGTTTGCTCGCGATGAAAGGCCATCTCCTCATCGAGGTCGCTGCGGAAGCGGTTGCGGCGGAAGAGGAATGCGAGTTTTCTGAAGATGGCGTTCATGGAAGATCCAGCGGCTAGTGGTTAGTGATTAGTGGTTCACAGACCCTCGGTCAGGGCTCATGGCTGTTCGGCCAGGACGCGGGTGATGGCGGCGATCATCTGATTAAATTCGGAGACTTCGACGCCGAGCTGCTTGCGGCCGGCGGCGGTGAGCTTGTAGAAGCGGGCGCGGCGGCGGGTGTCGGTCATCTTCCATTCGGCCGTGACCCAGCCGTGGATGAGCAGGCGCTGGAGCGCCGGGTAAAGCGAGCCTTCCTCGACTGTGAGCACGTCGTCGCTCATGCGCTTGATGGATTGGGCGATGGCGTAGCCGTGCAGGGGCGCACGGGCGAGGGTTTTGAGGATGAGCATGTCGAGGGTGCCGGGCAGAAGGTCTGGTTTCCCCATGGGTTCTATGTATAGATTATCTAGGGATAGGGCGTCAAGGGATTGAGGAGGACGGTTAGTGGGTCATGTTGCCTGGTCCATCCCTCCGGGGCTAAAACCCGTGTCAGTTTTTTTGCCAGCTTCGGTACGGATAAATTCGTGCCCTTTCAAAGCCGGTGCTGGGCTATCGCAGCGGATACACCCCGGGCAGTTTCAGGCGGAAGCTGATGATGGCTGAGATCACGTAGGTGAACGCGAAGATCCACATCACGCCGGAGACGCCGACAAGGGGAACGAAGATTCCGGCGATCGCCGGGCCGACCCATGTACTCATGCCCGAACCCAGGTTCATGATCGACATTGCCGCGCCCTTCGACTCGGGAGCGAGGATGGACATGATGGCTGCAATGGGAACGAATCCTGCAAGAGTGATGCCATATGCCATGCCGACCGCCATTACGAGGAGGAAATGCCTCCCAAGAAGTTCAGGCACGTAATAGAGGGCGAGGGTCGTGACCGCGCAGCCGCAGGAACCGGCAAACGTGATGGTGCGGCGCCAACCGATCTTGTCGCCCATCCATCCCCAGAACAGGTTTGCTACTACATTTGTGGCGAACATCGCGCTGAGGATCTGCAACCACTGCTGCAGCGAGAAGCCGACGGTCTGCGTGTAGAAGATGGGCAGGAAGACGAGGAATCCGAACTCGGACGTGGTGGTGATGGTGGCGACGATTCCGCCGAGGCCGACCTTGGGGTGTTTCCAAATGACCGAGATGCCGGTGACCAGAACCTTCAGCGGGCTTTCGCCGGTGGTGGAGAGCGGGGTGTTGCCGTGGCTCTCCCTCACGAAGATGAGAGCCATCAATCCACCGAATGCGACAATCACCAGCGACAGCCAGAGAGTTTTGTACGTACCCATCACGGGGACAGTGGCGCTCGCGAGCAGCGCGCCGAGCGTGGGAAGGCCGCCGGTGCGCGCCGACCAGAACCAGCCGACGGCCGTGCCCAGATATCGCTGCGGGGTGACGGCGGTGACCCAGACCAGGAACCCGTAGGCGAACAGAGGGTAGCCGAAGCCGCGAATGCCGTAGGTGATGAGGATGACGGTGTAGTTAGCTTCCGCCATGCCCAGGGTCAGAAACGGTATCTCAAATACAACCCAGATCAGCAGACCGACCCACATCACCTTCTTCGGCCCGAAGATGTCGCTGAGCGCGCCGCTGAACCATGACGCCAGCGCCGCGGTGATGCCGTAAGCGGTGAAGACAAGCGCAACCCGTCCAGCGTCGAAGTGCAGTTCCGTGAGCATGGGCGAGAGGAATCCCGCTTCCACGCCGTCGCCGATCATGAAGATCAGCAGCCCGAAGTAGCCGACGACCAGCTCCGGGTGCATGCCGATGCGTTCCCACACCGAGACGGCTTCAGTGCCTCCCGCCTGCAAGTTCTGCGTTGTGCTCATGCTGTCCTCGCAACTTCGAGAGCCCTTGCGATTGCTTCCCTCACGCCATGCCTGCGCATGTCGTCGAGAATGGCCTGAACGGCCTCGACCACCCGCGGGTAAGCGGTTGCAATGTCGCCAAATACAGAGCGCGCTTCGAGCGCCAATCGAGCGTCCCCGCCTCCCGCATCCCTGAACGGGTCCATTGCAGCGAGCCCGGGGTCCGAGATCGTCATGGGGCGCCCGTTTTCGTCAAAACCGCGCAGGTAGTGCAGCCAGCTCGCGATCACGAACGGGAGAACCTGCGGGTCCTGCCCCGCGGCCAGCAGGTCCCTGAGCGATGGAACCAGGAACTTGGCCACCTTTGCGCAGCCGTCGGAGCAGATGCGCGCCACCTGGTCGCGAATGGCGATGTTGGAGAACCGGTTCACGACGCTGGCCGTGTATTCGTCCAGGTTGATGCCCGGCACGGGGCGCAGCGTTGGGCGGACTTCCGCCATGAAGCGCGTAAGCAGGTCGCGCAGGAGCGGATCGCCGGCCGCCTCGGCAATATAGCTGTAACCAAGAAGATCGCCGGAGTAGCCGAGGGTCGAGTGACCGCCGTTCAGCAAGCGCATCTTCATCATTTCGTAAGGAGCCACGTCAGAGGTCATCTGCACGCCGACGCGTTCAAATGCCGGCCTTCCGGCGATGAAGTTGTCCTCGAGAACCCACTGACGGAATGGCTCCGAGACTACCGGCGCCAGATCGCGCACGCCGAACTTCTCCGCGATGGCGGCGCGGTTCTCATCGGTAGTCCGCGGAGTGATGCGGTCGACCATGCTGTTCGGGAAGGCCACGTTGCGCTCGATCCACTGCGTCAAGGCCGGGTCTCGCAGCTCCGCGAACGAAAGCAGGGCGGTGCGGGCGACGCCGCCGTTTCCGTGCACGTTGTCGCAGGAGAGCAGCGTAAACGGCGCGCTCCGTGCGGCCATACGGCGCTCACAGGCTGCGGCAACAAATCCCACCCACGTTTTGGGCTCATTCGGATTTTCCAGATCGTGCCGGACGTCGGGGTGGTTCTCGAGAAATCTGCGGGTGGCGTCGTCGATGAAGTAGCCGCCCTCCGTCACGGTGAGAGACACAATGGCGCAGTCAGGCGATGCAAGCCTCGCAATGACGGCTTCCTTTGCCGCCGGCGCGAACAGATGCCCCGTGAGCGATCCGATCACGCGGTACCTCACGTCGTTGTTATCCATCAAGAGCAGGCCGTAGAGATAATCCTGTTCGGTCAAGGCGGAGTTCAGAGCCCGATCGCCTTCGAGCAGGCCGATGCCGAACTCGCCCCAGCGTCCGGATTCGCCGAGTGAAAGCAGGTCATCGAGATATACGGCCAGGTGCGACCTGTTGAAAGCACCGACCCCGATGTGAACGAGGCGCGAAGTGGTCTTGCTCCGGTCGTATGCGGGCCGTTCGATCCCGGATCGAAGCAGAGACAGCGATGAGATTCCGAGAGAAATGGGTTCGGTCATCGATACGACCTCGGTAATGATCTGCTGCTCAGCGAAGCGGGACTTGCGAGCGGCCGGGGAGGGAAATTCGATCTGTTGCGGGGCTGCGCCCGCTGCAAATGCCGACTGATCCGCTGCCGGAATTCAATGCGCGCGAGCGCACCGACGCCTCTCTCGCAGCACCAAAAAATCGATACTAGAGAGCAGTTGGGAGGGATGCAATTAGCAGAACTAACAGCGAAGCCGCTCCGGCCGGTTCGACTACTCGGTCCGTTCGATTGCCGTGCTGATCTCAGTGCGCACACTGTCAGGCAAAGACGGCATGGCGCCGGATTGCGAAGCGACCCATCCGCCCCAGCGGTTCCCGGCTTCATTGAGAGTGGCGAGTCCGGCGCCGCGCAAGAGGTAGTGAGTCATGGCCGCGGTGAAGGCATCGCCGGCGCCGATGGTGTCGGCAACTTTGATGGGATATCCGGGATGCTCATGCCTGTCTTCGCGGCCAATAAGCAAGCTGCCGTGACCACCGCGCGTTATTGCAACGAGATGGAGCGATGGGAACTCGGAGAGGAGCTTTGCAGCGGCGAGACTGAGGGCGCCGGCCGAGTTGTCTCCCTGTGCGGGCAAACCCAGCATGGAAAGCACGAGCGGCATCTCGACGTCGTTCATTTTGACGACGGTAGCAAGAGCGAGAGACTCCCGGATGGTATCGGCGGAATAGAAGGGCGCGCGAAGGTTCACGTCGAAGATACGATGACAGCGCGAAGAAGTCCGGCGGGCCAGGGCCTGGATGGTCTTGCGGGATTCGAGGCTGCGCTGCGCGAGCGTCCCGAAGCAGATGGCGCCGGCACGTTCGGCCAGACTAAGCCACTCGTCAGAAAGCTCCATCGAGTCCCATGCCGCCGGATGATGGATTGTGTACTCTGGTTGGCCATTGATGAATGAGACCGTAACACGGCCTGTTTCGTGCGATGGATCGGTCTGCAGATACGCGGTGTCAGCCGGAAGTGAGCCGAGCCGGCGGACGGCTTCGCGCCCGAGGTCGTCCGCGCCGATGCGGCTCAGGATGATGGCGTGATTGCCAAGACGGCCGGCCATGACCGTGAAGTTGGCGGGCGCACCGCCCAGCCGCGGCCCATCGGGCAGGACATCCCATAACAGCTCGCCAATTCCCAGGATCAGATTTGGCTCTTTCACGGTCGTCTCCTTGCCCTACCGGGATGACTGCGCGGGGATCAGGTCGAACATCATCGTGGCGTGATGCGAGGAGTCCGCGGAAGTATTTCCCGATCGTGCAGATCGGATTCATTCTTGCACTGGACGTATGCAACTGAACAGGTGTTGTGCAAGCTGATCTTGCCGATCTCACTGCCCTTCAGTGTTTAGCGAACATGTCCATGACTTCTTTGCGGAGGGCGAGGCGGCTGGATTCTCTTGTGTAGAACATGTGGCCGCCGGGGAACTCTTTGACGGAGACTCTTGCGGGGTCGCCCATGACGGGCATCTGGTCCACGGTGAGGACGGAGCCCATGAAGGGGCAGGAGAGGTCGTTCCATCCGTGGACGATCAAGACGCGGAGCTTGGGGTCGGCGGCTACGGCCTGGCGCAGGTCGGGGACGGAGCCTTTGCGGAGCTCGTCGTCGCGGCTCCAGAGGCGGCCGACCTCGTAGGAGAGCGCGTTGTAGCGGGCGTCGACTTTCCAGCCGACGGTGCGGGTGACGAAGTCGACCATGGCAGTGGTGAGCGGCGCGATGATGCTGGCGAGGATGGGATCGGAGGCGCGCTGGTCGGGCGAGAACGGGAATGGATCGAACGAGGTGACATTCGAGTCGTAGACGGAGCCGAGCTTGCCTTCTTCGCGATGGACTTCGCGGAGGTATGCGCCGGTTTCGATGCGGCCGCCGGAGTACTTGACGAAGGCGGGATCGAGGCCGGTCATCTCGGTGACGCGCGCGATCATCTTCTGCTGCCCGGCTTCGTCGGCGCGGCCTTTGAGGAGTGCGGTGGCGTAGTCGCCGTGGGTGTAGTTGATGACGTCCTGCATGGCCTCGGGGGTGAGCTTTTGGTGGCGCTCGAGGTTGGCGGCGGTGATGGAGGGAAGGGTCATCATCCATGGGAGCGGAGAGAGGTCGCCGTTCGAATCCTGCTCGGGGTTGAGGTAGGGCGAGACGAGGACGACGCCGTTCATGGCGACGCCGAGCTGAGACTGGAGGTAGTGGGTGATGCGCGGGCCGCGGAAGCCTCCGTAGCTTTCGCCGACGAGGTATTTGCGCGAGGCGAGGCGGTCGTTGAGGACGAGCCAGTCGTAGACGACGCGCGAGAGGTACTGGATGTCGGCCTGCGTGGAGAAGAAGAGCTTCTTCTGCTGGTCTTCGGGGACGAGGGCGCGGGAGAAGCCGGTGCCGATGGGGTCGATGAAGACGAGGTCGGTGAAGTCGAGCCACGTGCCCTGGTTGTCGATGAGGGTGACGGGGTCGGAGGGGCTGTCGCCTTCGTTGCCGGCGTTCATGTGGCGCGGGCCGAGCGCGCCGAAGTTGAGGTAGACGCTGGCGGCGCCGGGGCCTCCGTTGAATGCGAAGGTGACGGGGCGGTTGGAGCCGTCGACGGTGTAGGCGGTGGTGACGACCTGGCCGGCTTCCTTGCCGTCGGCGTCGCGCACGGAGATGGTGCCGATGGTGACGGTGTACTTGAGCGGCTTGCCGTCGAGGGTGATCTGCTGCTGGACGTGGGCGGGCGGGGGAAGCGGCGGGAGGGCGTTCCTTTCGGGGGCGGGCTTTTCGGGGGATTTTTCCGCTGATTTGTCGGCGGGCTTGTTGTCGGGTGTGGAAGCGGCCTGGGACAAGGCGAAGGGAACGGCGGCGAGGAAGAGCGTACACGCGAGGAGCGAGGAACGGCGGGAGGCCAAGGCGAGGGTTGAGTTTTGCATGGTGATTACGATACAAGGGCGAGATGGGAGGGCGGGAGGAGATGTTTCAGTTAGAGGAAGATCCCGCGGAGCCCATTTGTTGGAAAGACCTAGCACCGTCCCTACGGGACTCCGAGGGAATTTTTGGGCTCCGCTCCCCACGCTGAAGCGCGGGGCTAACGAACATTGCGCCTACGGCGCGCCTGGGTCGACTCTGCATCAATGGAACCCCGGGGTGGCAGCGTGGAAGCGGGATCATTTAACCTGAGGGACGACATGAGACTCTCGAGAACTCTCGTTCCCTCAGTCTTTGCGGCGGCGATTTCGGTGGCTGCCATTGCTCAGCAAACTCCTACAACGACGAAGCCGGCGGATTTGCCCGATACGCCGACGCCGGGGCAGGTTGCGCCTCCGCAGCCGAATGGGCCGACGGTGGTGATGGACACGTCGATGGGGCGGATCACCTGCCAGTTCTTCCAGAAGCAGGCGCCGAACGCGGTGGCGAATTTCATCGGGCTGGCGACGGGGAAGAAGGACTGGACGGATCCGGCGACCGGCAAGAAGATGCACGGGAAGCCGTACTTCGACAACACGACGTTTCACCGCGTGATTCCGGAGTTCATGATCCAGGGCGGCGATCCGACGGGGACCGGGACGGGCGATCCGGGTTACAGCTTCAACGACGAATTCGACCCGAACCTGAACTTCGATGTGCCGGGGCGGCTGGCGATGGCGAACTCGGGGCCGAATACGAACGGGAGCCAGTTTTTCGTTACCGAAGTTGCTCAACCGTCGCTGAACCAGCATTACACGCTCTTCGGGCAGTGCGACGAGCCGAGCGTAAACGTGGTGAAAACAATTGCGCGGGTGCAGACGAACAGCCAGGACAAGCCGCTGGTTCCCGTGATTTTGAAGAAGGTGACGATTGTTCCGGAGGGACAGCCGATTCCTCCGGCGCCAGCTCCGGCAGCGAGCTCGCTGCCGCCCGCACAGCCTCAACAGTAAGACTGCTTCCCTCGCTTCCTCAGAGTGCTTCCCAATGAATGGGATTCACGCAGCGGGCGAAGACCCTCAGGGCTAAAGCCCGCCGCATTTTGAACTGGATGTATTCGGCATGACTGAAGTCATGCCCTGACACGAATTCAGTTATGGGCGGACACAGATTTCATTGAACAGCGATGTTTTCAGAAGCTGGTATACGGAGGATTCATGGCACATGCACCAGGCACCTACGCGCATTTCCATACGAGTGAGGGCGACATAACTGTTCGGCTGTTCGAGGCGGACGCGCCCATCACGGTGAAGAACTTCATCGAGCTGGCAGAAGGTTCGAAGGAGTGGACGCATCCGACGACGAAGGCCAAGTCGAAGGACAAGCTGTATGACGGAACGGTGTTTCACCGCGTGATTCCGGACTTCATGATCCAGGGCGGCGATCCGACGGGAACGGGGATGGGCGGACCGGGATACCGGTTCCAGGACGAGACGAAGGGCTCGCCGCACAAGTTCGACAAGCCGGGGAAACTGGCGATGGCGAACAGCGGGCCGAATACGAACGGCTGCCAGATCTTTATCACCGTGGCGCCGACGCCGTGGCTTACGGGAAATCACACGATCTTTGGCGAGGTGGTGGAAGGGCAGGACGTGGCCAACAAGATTTCAAAGGTGGCGCGCGGTGCGCAGGACAAACCGCATAAGCCCGTGGTGCTCGAGTCGCTGACGATCGAGCGGGTGGGGTAGTTTTTCTCACACCAGCTGTCGGCGGCAGCGCCGAGAGTTGGCCGGCAAGTGCGGTGATATGATGGGCGAGCTTGCAAGGAGAGCCCATGAATCACTGCGTTCGATGGAGCAGCGCGGCCGTTTGCGCCGCGCTGTTTTATTGCATGGCGTCGGCTGCCGCTCCGGCGTTGATGGACGCGCAGACTTCGCGGAAGACAGTGTCTGCGCTGCTGATCAGCGATGTGCACTTTGAGCCGTTCTGGGATCCGGACAAGGTGCCGCAACTGAACTCCGCGCCGGTGAGCGAGTGGAAGAACATTCTCTCCTCTGCGGCCTCGGCGGATCAGGCGCAGAAGTTCGCGGACATGCAGCAGAAGTGCCACGCGCGGGGCGAAGACACGCCTTACCCGCTGCTGGCTTCGAGCCTGAAGGCAATTCGCGCTCATTCCGGCGGTATCGGTTTCGCGACGGTGAGCGGAGACCTGATTGCGCACTACTTCGACTGCAAGTACGGGTACGTTTTTCCCAACTACGCGAAGAGCGATTACACGGCGTTTGTGGAGAAGACGACGAGCTTTGTCGTGTCGGAGCTGGAGAGCATCCATCCCAAAGCGCCAGTGTTTATCGCGCTGGGCAACAACGACTCGGGATGCGGCGATTACCAGCTGGATGAAAGCAGCCCGTATTTTGCCGCGATCGGCAAGGGGATCACGGATGCGGTTCCGGCTGCGTTGCGGAAGGACGCGCTGGCTTCGTTTTCAAAGGGCGGATATTACAGCGTTCCTCTTCCCTCGCCTGTGCAGCGCACGCGGCTTCTCGTTCTCGACGACATTTTCATGGCCGATGGGTACACGAACTGCGCGGGGACAAGCGATCCTGCGGGCGCGGCGGATGAGCTGAAGTGGCTCGGGGATCAACTTAACGAAGCGCGGGCGAAGAGGGAGCATGTCTGGGTGATGGCCCATGTCCCGACTGGCGTTGACCCATATGGGACGCTGCATGGGACGTGCGGGAATCCGACGATGTTTCAAGGATCGGAAGAACTGGCCGATGCACTGACAGGCGCGAGCGACGTGGTGCGGGTTGTGCTTTTTGCGCACACGCACATGGATGAGATCAAGGTGCTGACGGCGCAGAACGCGACGTCGAGCAGCGGTGGAGCGTCGCGCAGGGCGGCGGGCAATGAGGGCTTGAATGCAGTTGCGGTGAAGGTGCTGCCGTCGATCTCTCCTGTGAACGGCAATAATCCGACGTTTACGCTGGCGGAGATCGACCCTGCGACGGCGGAGATTGTGGACTATCGGGTGTATGCGGCATCGGACGCTACGCCGGCCGGCACGTGGGCGAGGGAATACGACTACCGTAGCAGCTACGGGCAGCCGTCATTTTCAGCGGCGTCAGTGGCCCAGCTCATCGCGGATTTTGCCAAGGATTCCTCGGCGAGTTCAAAGGCCAGCCAGAACTATATCCAACACTACGAGGCGGGGAAGAAGACTCCGTACATCGCATCGCAATGGCCGGAGTACGTGTGCACCATGGCGCAGGACTCCGCGAGCGGGTTCGCGAAGTGCGCGTGCCCGAGCGGGCCGTGATGCCTTCCTAGAAGTTCCAGACGAGGCCTGTGGAGAGGCGGGCGAAGTTTCGCGGCAGGCCCGAGTATGGGATTGGGACGAGGCCTGGGACGGAGTTCACAAGAGCGAAGTTGGAGTATTGATATCCGCCCTCGATGCGCCAGGCGAACCGGCGGTTGATGCGAGTATCGAGGCCGCCACCGAGCACCGAGGCGAACGAAGCCTGGACTCCCGGCAGCGCGTTGGGACCCCAATAACGGTTCAGCGCGGCGTCTCCGGCGAGGCCTTCGGCGAAGAGCGTCTCGTGGCGGAAATGCCAGTCGTACTGGGCGCCCCCGAGAAAGACGATCGCATGCTGCTCCGCTCCGGTGTTGTTGCCGTGGTAGCCGGAGATGTCGACGCGGAAACGCAGATTGTGCCAGGACGGAAAGGCGAAGCCGGCGTCCCAGCCGTTAAGGGGATGGCGCGCGCCGGGGACTCCGTTGAAGGAGTTGGAGAGGAAACTGTAGCCGCCGTAGAGCTGATGGCGGGGAGGCGCGTCCTGGGCAAGGACAGCAACGGGCGTACACGCGATCGCAAGCAGGGCGAAGTGCCGAAACAGCATTCACGGCCTCGGGAAATGGTTTGGAACCTTCAATAGATTACAGGGGTCAGCGGTTAGTGGTCAGTGGTTAGTGGTTAGTGGTTAGTGACTAGTGGTCACTCGCTGCAGAGGGCGAGGATGGCTTCGCCGAAGCGGCCGACTTTGGACGGGCCCATGCCTTCGATGGCAAGCAGCTCGTGAGGATTCGAGGGGCGAGCGGCGGCAATGGCGTTCAGGGTACGGTCATTGAGGACGACGAAGGCCGATACGCCGAGGCGTTTGGCTTCGGCGGTGCGCCATTGTTTGAGGCGCTCGGCTAGTGCGGCGGATTGCGCGGATAGCTCGACTGGAGCACGGGGCGCGGCAGTTTTAGCAGATGGGCTGTGAGACTGCTGCGCCGGGGACGGCGACGAGGGTGCGGGCGGCTTGCCTTTCTTGCCGCGCGAAGGCGGAGGCGATGCCAGATCGTCTACGAAGCCGTCGTTGAATAGCAGATCGAGCGGGGTATTGGGGCGGATGTCGAGGGCGGCCGTGGTGAGGCTGATCTTGCGAAACGGGATGACTTTGCCGTCCTTCTCGAATTCGGCCTCTTCGACTTCGATGAGGTGTGCGCGCTGCATGGCGGCGAGGAGGGCGTCGAATTCGCGGCGCTCGAGCGACTCGGCCCACGGGAGCTCCGTGCGGAGGCCCTTGGGAGTTTTGTAGTTTACATTACGAAGCGCGTCTATTACGGACTGAACATGATTGCGCTCGCGCGAGGTGGCGCGGCGGAACTGGCGCAACAGAGCTCCGGCGGGATCGCAGACGTCGCAGTGGCCGCAGGGGCGGACCGAGTCCTCTTCGTCGCCAAAGTGGCGGACTAGAGCGCACATGCGGCAGCCGTTCGAATCGGTGAAGCGGATGACTTTTTCGAATTGCTCCCTGCGGTATTGCGATTGGACGGAGTAGGTCTTGTTCCAGTCCTTTCCGCCGCGGGTGGCGTTGCCGGAGAAATCGACGCGCGCGCCCCCGTGGATCTGGAGCTTCTCGATGGCCTTGTCGAAGGACTCCTCGTCGAGGGTTGATTGCGAGCGCAGTTCGTCGACGGACTGCGGGTCGTCGGAGAGCATCGCGAAGACGGCCCGGAGGTTTTCGGCGGGAGGGTAATCGCGGTTGAAGAAAAAGTCCTGCGTGCGCTGGTCGGCGTAGCTGTGCATGAGGATGGTGCGGCTCGAGAGGCCATCGCGCCCGGCGCGGCCGATCTCCTGGTAGTAGCCCTCGAGCGTGGCGGACAGGCCGGCGTGAAGGATGGTGCGGACGTCGGGCTTGTCGATGCCCATGCCGAATGCAATGGTGGCGACGACGACTTCGAGTTGGCCGGACTGAAAGGCGGTTTGCACGCGATCGCGGGTTTCGGAGTCGAGGCCTGCGTGGTAGGCGGCGGCGCGGACCTGGAGCGACAACTCCGCTGCGATGGCTTCGGATTGCTTGCGCGAAGTGGCGTAGACGATGGCGGGGCGGCGCGCGGGATCGCGAAGCAAGCCGCAGACGATGCCGGCGCGCATGGGCATCGGGACTTCGACGATTTCGATGGCGAGGTTGTCGCGGCGGAAGCCGTGGATGAATCTGGCGGGGCGGATCATGCCGAGCTGCGCGACGATGTCGGCCTGCACGGTTGGCGTGGCTGTGGCAGTGAGGGCGAGGACCGGAGGTGGGTCCTCACTGCCGCGGAGGTTTGGCAGGTACTGGCCGATCATCCGGTAGTCAGGGCGGAAGTCGTGGCCCCATTGCGAGATGCAATGCGCTTCGTCGATGGCGATGAGGGCGAGGCGGCGCTTGGCGAGCATCTCGGGAAAACCGGGTACGCGAAGGCGCTCGGGGGCGATGAAGAGAAACTGGAGGCTTCCGTTGAGGTAGTCGGCGCAGGCCTGTCGCGACATGGAGCGGTCGAGGCCGGAGTGGATGCGAGCAACCCTCAGGCCAAGCGCAGCGAGCTTGGCGACCTGGTCTTCCATGAGTGCGATGAGCGGCGAGATGACGAGCGCGGTGCCGCAGCGGGCGAGCGCGGGAAGCTGGTAGCAGAGAGACTTGCCGGAGCCGGTGGGCATGACGAGCAGAAGGTCGCGGCCGGAGACGGCGGCGCGACAGACGTCCTCCTGATTTGCGCGAAAAGCGGAAAAGCCGAAGGACTGCCGGAGGATTTCTAAGAGATCTGCGGATTGAGTCTGGGACGGCATGAATGCGAGGGATGAATCCTGTTCAAGTGTAGAGGAGGATGCGGGCCGAACTGAACTACTGCCGGCATTCTGCGTATCACTGTGTGCATCCTGATGGGAGCGCTATGATGAGGCCACAATCTCAATCCTCCCCAACCGAGGACGATATGAGCGAACCGAGTACAAGCGTGCGCATGAGCGACACATCTGCGCTGTGGCTGCTTGGGCTGGCCTTCACAGTGGTGCACGTACTCGCCGGCGCGCGATATGGATTCCATCGCGACGAGTTGCTGACGTACTCGAATGCGCGCGACCTGGAGTGGGGCTACGTGGTGTATCCGCCGGTGACGGCGTGGCTGGCGCGCGTTGAGCTGGCGGTTTTCGGTACGTCGCTGGTCGGGTTCCGGTTCTTGGCAGCGGTGGCGTGCGGGATGACGACCGTGCTGACCGGGCTGATGGCGCGCGCGATGGGCGGGGGACGCCGGGCGATGCTGGTGTCGGCGTTCGCGGCGAGCATTGGCGGGAGCACCTTCTTCACCGGGTCATTCATGTCGTACATGTCGTTCGACCTGCTGTGGTGGGTGTTGACGGCGTGGTGCGTGACGCGGCTGCTTCAGTCGGACGACGGGCGCTGGTGGATCGGCGCGGGAGCGGGGATCGGCCTGGGGCTGATGACGAAGTACACGATGGCGTTTTTTGTCTTCGGGATCGTGGGCGGGATGCTGCTGACCTCGAATCGAAAATACCTGCGCAGCCTGTGGTTCTGGTGCGGCGTGGCGGTGGCGCTGCTGATATTTGCGCCGAACCTCTGGTGGCAGTATCAGCATCACTTTGTGGGAATCGACTGGATGAAGAGCATCCACGCGCGCGATATGCGCTGGGGGCGCACGGATTACTTCTTTCTGAACCAGATTTGGAAGGTCGCGAACGTGGTTACGCTGCCGATCTGGCTGGGCGGGCTGTGGTTTCTGTTCAAGCGGCCAGAGGGTAAGCCGTGGCGGATGATCGGGTGGATGTTTGTGCTGACGCTGCTTGCGCTGGGGGCCGTGCGCGGGCGCGAGTACTACGCGGCACCGCTGTATCCCATGTTGATGGCCGCCGGCGCGGTGTGCGGCGAGATATGGCTCGCGGCCAAGCCAGAAGGCAAGCAGAAGAAAATCCGGGGCGCAGCGTGGCGGGCGCTGACGATCGGCGGGCTGGCGATGGCGTCGATCATCCTGCCTGTGGCGCCGGTGAACTCGACATGGTGGCGCATTGCGGACTCGGTGAGCGGCCAGGACTTCAACATGCAGATCGGATGGCCTGAGCTGGCGCGGACGGTGGCGGATGTTGCCGCATCGTTGCCAGCAGAGCAGCGCGCGAGGCTGGGGGTGCTTGCGGGGGATGAGGGTGAGGCGGGAGCAGTGAATCTTTATGGCGCGGCCTACGGGTTGCCGCGGGCGATCAGCGGGATGAATTCAAACTGGCTTCGCGGATACGGCGATCCAGCGCCGGAGACGGTGATCGCGGTGGGCATGGATCCTGAATTTTTGCTGCCTAATTTCTCATCGTGCAGGAGGGCGGCGGATCTCGGCAAGCCGCACGGGGTGGCGAATCAAACGATCGGCGGGTTTACCGCGGTGTATGTGTGCGGGCCGCCGGTGAAAGGCTGGCCGGAGTTCTGGAAGGGGTTTCAGTACTACGGATAGAGCGGTGAGTGAGCCGGACGCAATCTGATGGCGAAGACCCAAAACGGTTCACATTTCAGCAGCAGCAAAAAGAAGTATGAAAAAGTCAACCTGTCTTTATTAAAGAATTGTAAATATACAGACCCCTGCGGTAGGATTTGGCATTCATAAGAGGGTCGCAGGGGCAATGAAGACGATTATTGTTTCAGCCGCAATCGTTTTTCTTTTTCAGGCAGCGCCGGAAGTCTCAGGACAGCGAGATCAAACCAGGTTAGAGCCCGGCCACCAGGTCGCACTGATTCAATCCGAGGGCCGAGACAGCAGCGCTCCTGCGGAAGATGTTGCGGTACTGCGCAGCGCCGCAGAAAAGGGCGATCCGCTTGCCGAGAACAACCTGGCATACGCTTATGTGTTCGGCCGGGGAATTGCGCCCGACAAAGAAGAGGCCTTGAAATGGCTCGGCCGGGCCGCCGCTTCGGGATTTGTGCCGGCGGAGTTCAACCTGGGCGTTCTTTACCAATTTGGCTACGGTGTTCCGCGGGACTACGGGAAGGCGATCGTCAACTTCCGGTCCGCCGCGGAGCGCGGATTCGTCTCCGCTGAAGAGAAGATGGGGCTCTTTTACGAGAAGGGGTGGGGAGTTTCCGCAGACCCAAGCGAGGCTATCAGGTGGTATCGCATGGCGGCGGATCGCGGGAAACCCGAAGCGCAATGCAAGGTGGGCAACGGGTATCACGAGGGCCGCGGTGTTCCACATGACGATGCAGAGGCTGCGAAATGGTACCGAACGGCTGCGGACAAGGGCTTCGCACCGGCGGAGAACAACCTGGGGGCGATGTATCACCACGGCATGGGCGTGAAGCAGGACTTTGCCGAAGCGCTCAAGTGGTATCGCAAGGCGGCCGAGCACGGGCTTGCCGAGGCGGAGAGCAACCTGGGCGTGATGTACGAGGATGGCGCCGGGGTTCCAAAGGATTATGTACAGGCGGCAGCTTTGTACCAGTCTGCGGCCCTGCACGGCTCGGAGCGCGGCGAGCTCAACCTGGCCACGCTCTACTACACGGGCAGAGGCGTACCGCTCGACTACGTGAGCGCTTACGTGTGGTACACAAGGGCGGCGGCCACGGGCGATTCTCTGGCAGTGCGGCTGCTGAAGGAATTGAAAGGCGTGATGACCGCCCGGCAAAAGCAGGAAGCGCAGTCGCGGCTGCTGGACGGGGAGGATGCAAGATCCTCAAATGATGAATTGCATTCGCCGTTTGGCGACGCGCTGAAGAGATAGCCGTGCCTGAGGCGACCTCGCGGTTCGTCCTTGCCCGCCGACTCCCGATCGCTTCAACAACTTCCGCTTGGACGCGAAGGCGAGCCGGCTTCCTGGGTCGGCATTTGCTGCGGCGATGGCAGGGTGTAGGGCTCGAACCCGAGCAGGTTGTTCGCGCACTCGGTGAGTTCGTTCTGCAGCGCCGCGCTGGTCGAGGGCAGATTTGGAATCGAGTAGTCGGGCTGGGTGAAGTTGAACGCACTGGTCATGTCGCCGACGGTCTGGCGGCGCCAGGCGCTCAGGTTTGGCACCTCCGCGCCGAAGCGGGTTTCGAGGAAGCGCAGGACCGAAGTGTGGTCGAACAGGTCCGAGGAGACGAACCCGCCGCGGCTGAATGGCGAGATGATCATGGCGGGGACGCGAAATCCGAGCCCGATTGGGCCGCTGATGCCGCCTTGCGCTGAGGCGTCGGGGACGCTGGGCGCGGTTACGTACTCGCCCGCGGTGCCGGGAGGCGCGGTAACCGGCGGAACATGATCGAAGAATCCGCCGTTTTCGTCGTAGGTGACAAAGAGTGCCGTCTTTGCCCAGACCGTCGGATTGGCCGTCAGTGACTGGACGATGAGGGATAGCGTGCTTTCGCCGAGCGTAGCGGGCGCGGGCGGATGATCGGAATCGATAAGGGAAGCAAGAATCCATGAGACCTGCGGGAGATTGCCGGTGGCCGCATCCGAAACAAAATCGACGGGGAACTGCGGAACGAAGGCGTTGTGGAAGAGGTCCGTCGATGAATCCTGGAAGTTCTTGAAGTAGGACAGGATGTTGTCAGAGAAAGCGCCACTGAGGATGTTCTGATCGGGCGAGCCGTAGACCTTCCAGGAAATGCCTTTGGCCGTGAGTTGCTCCGGCATTGTGGTCAGGGTGAGCTTGCCGAAGAATGGCTGGCGGTTTTGAAAGACAAGCGTTTCCAGCAGTGGACCGCCGTGGGTCCCGTCAGGGTCGAGGGAGGCGGCCATCGTGTAGAGGCGGTTCGGATCGCTGGGACCGATGACCGGGCAGAAGTAATTGTCACAGAGCGTGAAGGCATCGGCGGCGGCGTAGTAATAAGGCAGATCGGCGCGGGTGTAATAACCCATTGTCATCACCGCGTCGGTGGTGTTGATGGATAGGCGCGAAGTGATGAAGCCGTCCATCGCGCCGTTGTTCCAACTCTGATGCTGGGGCACCCAGTCGTGGCTGATGTCGTGGGTGCACGCGGCGTCGGTCTTGGTGACGTCGAGGTGGAACGGGAGCAGCGCGCCTGCGGGCGGATTGCTGGTGTTGCCGGGATAGGGTTGTTGAAATGCTGCGCTCTTGTCGCTGAAACCCTTCACGCCCTTGTAGCTGCCAAAGTAGTGGTCGAAGGAGCGGTTCTCCTGGATGAGGATGACGACGTGATCGATGTCGGTGATTTTTGCGCAGCCGCTGACCGCGTTTGCAATCTTGTTGCCGACGCCGCAGCCGGCTAGGACGGATCCCGCGCCGGCCGCTGCTCCCAATTTGAGCACCTGCCGGCGCGTGAAGTGTGATGACCCCATGAGGAGTTGCTTCCTTTCCCGCACTTGGATGCGGGGATGGCGCCGGGAAACAGCTTCACAGGTTATTCCGCGGAGGGCGGGATACGGAATCAGGCAGATCCGCGGCGCTCCACGCGCCCGACGAAATCGGCGATGTGATTGGCGAGGATGGGGCGAAGGCCGGGAGCGAGGCTGTGGCCCATGCCTTCGATGAGGATGAGTTCGGAGCCGGGGATCGCCTCGGCAACGGCGCGTCCGCCGCTGACGTCGCACATGCGGTCAGCGAGGCCGTGGATGACGAGCGTGGGAACTTTGAGATTGCGCAGGCGCTCGGCGCGGTCGCCGGAGGCAACGGTGGCGATGGCCTGGCGCGCGATGGCTGTGAGATCGAAGGAGCGGTCCCAGGCGCGGCCGGCTGTTGCGGCGAGCTCTTCCTCGTTGCTGGGGTAATCGGGGGAACCGACGGCTTTCATGGCCATGACGCGATGCTTGATTACGTCTTCGCGGGTGACGGCGGGAGGACCGCCGAACAGCTGGCGCATGGCTTCGGGAGTGGGCTGGCCGATGGACATGCTGCCCGTGGAGGACATCATCGAAATGAGAGAGCGGACGCGAGTGGGGTGCTCGAGGGCGATTGTCTGAGCGATCTGGCCGCCCATGGATGCGCCGGCAATGTGCGCGCTTTCGATGCCGAGGAAATCGAGCAGTCCGACGGTGTCGGCGGCCATGTCGGAGAGCGTGTAGGAGGCTGATGAGTTGTCACCGGCGAGGACGGCGGGGAGGTCGGGCGGCGGGGCGTTGGTGATTTGCGTGGAGCGGCCGGAGTCGCGGTTGTCGAAGCGGATAACCTGGAGGCCGCGATCGACGAGCGCGCGGCAGAACGGGTCGGGCCAGTGGATCATCTGCGCGGCGCCTCCCATGATGAGGACTACGGGAGGCGCACTCGAGTCGCCGAGGCGCTGGTAGCAGATGTCGATATGTGCCGGGCCGACGTTTGTGGCCATTTCTTCGATGGTGTACGGATTGATCGCGTTGAGTGACGCGGACATTCGTCCTCCAAAGGCGCAGTGGCGCACCCGGATGAACGTACGCGGGTTCGAGAGGAAAAAACAGTCTGTTTTTGCGGTTGAAGGATTGGTATTCTGAGAATGGGGAGACGCGGTGGCGAGAGGACTGCGCGCAGAATTGGCGGGCAGGCTCAGGGGTGCTCCCAACGAGTCGAAGGTGACTGAATCAGGAAGGCCGGAACGCGAGGTTCCGGCCTTTGCTTTGCGCTACGGAGCGGGGGTTACGCTGCAGGCGCCGTAGGTCTTCTTCACGCCGTCCACGCGGAACGTTGCGGACGCGGAAGTTCCGCTGGCCGACTTCTTTCTTCCCCTGACTTTTACGACTTCTCCGGCCTTGAGGGTCGTGGTTGCGCCGGTGAGCGCGTAGGTCACCTGGTCCTTTTCGTTCTTGAGCGACAGGCCGTTGGGATCCGATGACACGCAACCTTTGATCGTCGGGTGGAGGGCGAAGTAGATGCCGACACCGAGGCCGATGCCGAGGGCGGCTGCGACGCCGATGATGCCGGCTCCGATCTCATTGGCCTGGGTTTGCAGGCTGGTGTTTTGTGCCCGGGTGTGAACATGCGCCTGGGCGGGAAGGCTGGAGAGAAGCAGCGACACGCATAGCAAACTGGCGGGGCCCCGTGGAACACGTTTGTCTTTCATACACGCTCCTATGGGGTTATTGGGAAGTTGCAGAATGATAGCAAAGAAAGCGGTTGCGATTGAGGAATTTGTTTACAGGGCAACGTGAGGGGCCGAATCGGTTGTGCGGTCCGGTATTTGGGGGAGAGGCTCGGTAAGCCGGCCTGGGTTTCCGCAGGCGACGCCGCGGGTGATCGAATAGAGGAGTCGGGAGGCGGTTCAGGGGGGATTAACCAGAAAGGTACGGTCTGGGAAAACCGCCTGTTGAAAAGTACGCTATAAAAGAGGGATAAATACCGGAAAGAACCCGAAGCCGGCGGGAAAGTTACCGAAGATGAATTCCGGCCTATCTTATCCACAAAAACTGCCGGCCGCCCCGTTGACCGTGCGTTCCGCGCTTCGTAGAGTCTCAATCAACGGACCAAGTTCACGGGAATTCGCGGCGCGCTGAAAGTGCCTTGGAGCCTGTGCAAATGGCGGAAACGGAACCCAACCGCAGGGAGCGTACATGCTGAAACTGAAAAAAATCCACATCCTCGGCTTCAAGAGCTTTTGCGACCGGACGGAGTTGGCGGTCGCGGGGACGGGCATTGCCGTGGTGGTGGGTCCGAACGGGTGCGGCAAGTCGAACATTCTTGACGGCGTGAGCTGGGTACTCGGCGAGCAGAGCGCGAAGTCGCTGCGCGGCGGCAGCATGCAGGATGTGATCTTTGCGGGCACGCGTGAACGCAAGGCGCTGGGCATGGCCGAGGTCACGCTGACGATGGTGGACCCCGAGGCGTACGAGGGGCCGATTCCGGTTGAGCCCGAGGTGCAGGTGGACCTGGAGGGCCCGGCGGACTGGGACGAAGTCGAACTGCGGAGAAAGAAGGCCGCCGAGGCCGAGGAGATGGTGGCCGCGGAGCAGCCGGGACAGGTTCTGGAGGATGAGGGCGAAGCGGCCGCGACGCCGGAGCCAGAGGCGAGCGCGGCCGGCGGACCGCAGCCGGTGGTGCTGAAGATCCGGCGGAGGAAGTTTCAGCGGACGTTTGCGAAGGGCGAGATCGTCATTACGCGGCGGCTGTTCCGGACCGGGGAGAGCGAATACCTGCTGAACGGGAAGCTGTGCCGGCTGCGCGATATCCAGGACATCTTCATGGGGACCGGGCTGGGACCGGAGAGCTACGCGATCATCGGTCAGGAGCGGATTGGGCAGCTGCTGAGCTCGAAGCCGCACGACAGGCGCGCAATTATCGAAGAGGCCGCGGGGATTACGCGGTTCAAGACGAAGAAGCGGCTGGCTGAGCTGCGTCTTGAGAGCGCGAAGCAGAACCTTGCACGCGTGGACGACATTTTCGAAGAAGTGACGCGGCAGATGAACAGCCTGAAGCGGCAGGCGGCGAAGGCGGAGCGGTTTGCGGCGGTGCGCGATGAGCTGCGCGGCCGGCTGCGCGTTGTGCTGGCAAGCCGCATGGCGCAAATGGATGCGGAACAGGCGCAACTCGGGGCGGAGATTGCGGCGCTTAGCGAGCAGATCAACGGCGGGGCGGGCGAAATCGGGGAGATGGAAGCAAGCCAGCACACGCTGACGGAGCGCGGATACGAGATCGAGAGCAGCGCACAGGATGCGCAGTCGCGGGCCAGCGAGGCAGCTGTGGAGCTGGAACGCGCGGCTGCGCGAGAGCGCGGCAACACGGAGCGCGTGAGCGAACTGGATGCGCGGATGGCGGCGGCTGCGGCAGAGGCCGAGCAGACGCGGACGCAGCTCGCGGGAATTGTTGAAGAGCGCGCGCAGCAGCACGCGTTCCTGGAGACGGCCGCGGGAGAGGCGCGGGCGTTCCATCAGAAAGTGTCGGCACGGCAGCAGGAGGCGCGCGCCGCAGCGGATGAAGTTTTCCGCGCTGAGCGCGACCTCGAAGCGAACCGGCGTCATGCGATGCACCTGCTGACGCTGGCCGGAAATGCGCGCAACTCGACGGCGCAGGCCGAGGAGAGCTTGGCGGCGCTCGAGCGCGAGGCGGAGCGCCTGGAAGCGGAGATGGCGCAGTCGCGCAACGAGCTCGAAAACCTGGGCGTGCAGAGCGGCCAGGCGCGGCTGAATTTTGAGACGTCTACGGGGCGGCTGAAAGAGTTGGAAGGCGAGATTGCGGCACTGCGCGAGGCGCTGCAGACGCGGCGCGGGGAAGAGGATGCGCTGCGCGCGAAGGCGAACGGGTTGCGCAGCGAGCATGCTTCGCTGGGCGGGCGCAAGACTTCGCTCGAGTCGCTGATCCGGAACCACAGTTACTCGACCAACTCCGTGCGGCAATTGCTGAAGCCGGGCGCGCTGGGGCCGGGTATGGCTCCGGTGGGCACGCTGGCCGATTTTCTTGAAGTAAGCGGCGAGCACGAAGGAGTGGTGGACGAATTCCTGCGCGACGAATTGAACTACCTTGTCGTGCACAGCTGGACGGCGGCGGAGCAGGGCGTGAACCTGCTGAAGTCGGGCGTGGATGGGCGAGCGACGTTCCTTGTGCATCCGGAGAATGCGGCGGCGGTGATGTCGCGCGATGAGGCGGCGGAAGAGATCAACGCGCATGGGCTGATTCCGCTGAAGGACACGATCCGGGTGCTGAATGGATTTGGGCGATCGCTCGAGATGATTCTTCCGAAACTGAAGAACGGCTACATCGTGGAAGACACGGCGCGGGCGCAACAGCTTTCAGAGCAGTACACGCGCGCGTTCTTCCTGACGCCGGGCGGCGAGTGCTTTCACAACACGACGGTGACGGGCGGCAAGCCGGCGAGCGAGGGACCGCTCGCGCTGAAGCGCGACCTGCGAGAGACGGAGAAGAAGCTCGACGTGGTGGAGGCTGCGCTGGGCGAAGCAGAGGCCGAGGCGGCGGCGCTCACGCGGACCATCGAGGAGATGAACCAGCGTCTGGAGTCGCTGAGCGAGGAACGCAGGCAGGCGGAGCGCGATACTGCGAACCAGGGCGCGGCACTGAAGCAGATGGAGGCCGAGGTACAGCGGATCGACCGCAGGCTGCAGGAATGGACCTTGCAAGCCGCGCGCAATAAGGATGCGCGCGAGGCCAAGCATGCGACGATCGGGCAAAAGCGGGAAGAAGCTGTGCGCCTCGAAGGGGAACATGCGCAGGCGGAGTCGACGCTCGAGACGCAGCAATCGGCGCTTGCGGAGATGCGGCAGAAGCGCGAGGGACTGCAGCAGGAGGCCGCGCAGCTCACGGCGGAGTTGGCGGGGCTCGAAGAGCGCCGGCGCGGGGCGGAGGCTGCGTTCCAGCGCATCGATCGGCTTCATGCGGACCTGGAGCGGCGTGTGCTGGCGGTGGAGCAGCAGCGCGCCGCGGCGGAAGCGGAGAAGGAGCAGCGGATCCAGGAGAGCGCAAGCCTGGCGGAGCGGCAACAGGAGCTGAACGCACAGCGCGCCGCGGCCATGGCGGAGGCGCAGAACCTTGCGAATGAGGCGCACGGTCTGCGGCAGCAACTTGCGAACCTTGAGATACAGCTCAAGACAAATCGCGCTGCGCTCGACCAGTTGCGCGAAGACCGTTCGAACAGATCGAGCGCGCTGGCGAAGCTGCAGTCGGATCTCGAGCATCTGGAGGCGAGCTGCCTGGCGGAGGTGAACGTCGAGGCGGTGGTGCTGCGCGAAGATGCGGAGCTGGCGCGGATCGAAGGCGAGGCGCTTGCGGCGGAGGAAGAGACGTGCCGCGCGCTGAAGCAGAAGATCGAGCAGATGGGCCCGGTGAACATGATGGCGCTGGATGAGTACAAGGAAACAGCGGAGCGGCACAGCTTCCTTGAGACGCAGCGGACCGATCTGATCGAGTCGATCGAGAACACGCAGGAGACGATCAAGGAGATCGACCAGATTTCGCGGCAGAAATTCGACGAGGCGTTCGCGCGCATCAACGAGAACTTCGCGCAGGTGTTCACGCGGCTGTTCCACGGAGGGCAGGCATTTCTACGGCTCACAGATGCGGAGAACCAGGCGGAGAGCGGGTTGGATATCGTGGCGTCGCCGCCGGGCAAGAAGCTGCAGAATGTGCTGCTGCTCTCGGGCGGCGAGAAGGCGCTGACTGCGATTTCGCTGCTGGTGGGAATCTTCCAGTTCCAGCCGAGCCCCTTCTGCGTGTTGGACGAAGTGGATGCGGCGCTGGACGAGACCAATGTGGGCCGGCTCGCGGACCTCTTGAAGTCTCTGAGCCGCGACACGCAATTCCTGCTGGTGACTCACTCGAAGCGCATGATGCACGCGGCCGATATGATCTACGGCGTGACGATGCAGGAGCCGGGCGTTTCGAAGATTGTGAGCGTAAAGCTCGGACATCACGAGGCGCAACTCGCGACTGCATAACCTGCATTCAAGTTATGAATCGGCCGTGCGAGGCAAAGCTCGCGCGGCCATTTTTTTGCTCAGTCAATGCGGTCTTGCACGGAGCGATGGCCACCGGAAGACAACGGCGAGGTTGCCTGAAACATCTGAGTTCGAGGGAGGATGGGGATGGCAACCAAAAAGGCGGCAAAGAAATCGAGCGCGAAAAAATCTTCGAAGAAAAAATCTTCAGGGCGGAAGTATTCAAAGTCGGCGGGCAGCGACGTCAAGCGCGAGATGCACGAGATGAAGCGGGGCAAGCTGAAGTCCGGCCGCAGCGGTAAGAAGGTGACGAGCCGGAAGCAGGCGATTGCCATTGGCCTGTCTGAAGCGCGGCGGAAAGGCAAGAAGGTGCCGGCGAAGAAGTCCTGAAGGTGCCGGCACCCAGAATTGGTATCAACGACGGGATCAATTGCCGCCGAGGTCGAAGTTGATGGTGATCGGCACGGTGGCATCGCCGGAGCCGGGTTCGAACTTCCACTTGCGCAGTGCGTCCTCCGCGGCCACCGAGAGCGCGCGATTGCCGCTGATGGTTTTTACATCCTTCACCTTGCCGTCGGGATCAACGGTGGCCTCCAACTTCACCGGACCGCTGATCTTCATGCGTTTCGCGAGTTCCGGATACGTGGGCGGGACGCGCATTTTGACGACGCGGTCTTCGGCGCCGGCGGAGTGGACACCCGCAAGCAGCGCAACGAGTGCAATGGCCTGCAGGCAAGCCGGGATCATGCGCGTTACGGACAATGTGCGGAATTCAGTCTTCTTCATAATGGGAAACCTCGCGCGCTGGCGGCGCATAACCCGTTCATCGGCGTGCGCGAGGAAAACATTAGGAAGTCTAAGAGATTGATTCGGGTGAATCTGCATGAATGCGGCGAAGAGGCTGGAGGACCAGGACTTCAGCCTTGAACGTCTGCAAATGTGAGGTTTTCTGCAGACGAGCGATGCTCTTCGCGCCATTGCTCGAACAGGCGGCCGTAGCTGAGGGTCAGGTAGTCGGAGTGCGAGATGCTGAGGCGCGCGGCGGTCCGGTCGATCCAGTCAGCCGGGCCTTCCAGTTCGGCGTAGTTTCCGATGGGAGTCTCGTCGACTACGCAGTGCCCTTCCCCGTCACTCCACTCGGTGCGCCATTTCTCATAGCGGAAGGCGGCTGAGAGACCGAGAGATCGGAAGACCTCGGCGAGCGCATCGCCGTCCGAGACTTCGGTTTCGGTTTCGACGCGATGCTTGTGGCGGTCTTCGCCGCAGCCGTTATCGGGAAGGCGCTTGTGCGTGAGAGTGCACCGGCCGGCGTAGGTGCGGATGCGCAGGATTTCAGTGCGCGCGCGCATGTGACGATCGGGGGTGTCGTAGAGGATGTTGGATTCGAAAGCGCGGGGGGTATCGAGATGGAACCCGGCGGATTCGAGACGCTCAGAAAGGCCGGCAAGGTCGTGCACGCGGAATTTGATTTCGGTTTCCACCGTGACCATAACCTGAGAGTATACGGGATGCGCTGCGGTTGCTTATGTGACGGCAAGCGGCTTGCGCAGGCGAGAATGAGGGAGTGAAGACGCTACGGCTGACGGTGGATCCGGCGCGCATGGATTCTGACGAGTCGCGCGCGGCGATGGAGCGCGCGGCGGCGATCGTGCGCGGCGGCGGGCTGGTGGCGCTGCCTACCGAGACGGTGTACGGACTGGGAGCGAACGCGCTCGATGCGGCCGCGGTGGGGCGGATTTTTGCGGCGAAGCAGCGGCCATCGTGGGACCCGGTAATCGTGCACGTGGCCGGGGTGGTGCAGCGCAATGCGATGCTGGATGCGCTGGTTGCAGACGTGCCGGGGCCGGCGAGGAAGCTGATGGAGGCGTTCTGGCCGGGGCCTCTGACGCTGCTGCTGCCACGTTCGGACGCTGTGCCGGATGCGGTGACGGCGGGCAGGCCGCTGGTGGGAGTGCGGATGCCGGCGCACCCGGTGGCGTTCGAGCTGATCCGGAGAGCAGGCGTTCCGGTGGCGGCGCCCAGCGCAAACCTTTTCAGCCATACGAGTCCCACGACGGCCGAGCATGTGCTCGAAGACCTTGACGGGAGGATCGACGCGATTGTGGACGCGGGGCCGTCGCGGCATGGCGTGGAGTCGACCGTGCTCGACCCGAACCAGGATCCGATGGTGATTTACCGGCCGGGGGCTGTGACTGCGGAGGAGATTCGGCGGGTCGCGGGGGACGTTGTGCAGTTCCAGAGTGCGATTGACGAGGGGCAACGCGCCGAGAACGAGAAACTCAGGGCCGGGCTGCCTTCGCCGGGTGTTGGGATTCGCCACTATGCTCCGCGGGCGCGCGTAGTGCTCGTTGAGGGGCCTGAAGATGAACTCAAGAGAAGGCTGGAGGCCGCGGCGGCAGAGGTTGCGGGAATGCGCGCAGGGGTGATGCTTCCCGCCGGGTGGGCCGGCGGAACGCACACGGAGGTTTTTGACTGGGGCCGGTGGGACGCGCCGGAAGAACTGGCGGCGCGCCTCTACGCGGGGTTGCGCGCGCTGGATGCCGCGGGGTGCGAAGTTATCGTGTGCCCGGTGCCGGCTGGCGGCGGGATTTGCGCGGCGATTCGAGACCGCCTGCGCAAGGCGGCCTGGAAGCAACGGGAGTGAGACGCGCTAGTTGCCGTTCTCACCCTGCTTGTACATGTACTTGATCGCCGACTTGAAGACGAGCATCCGCGAGCGTCCGCGCACCTTGAGCGAAAAGCGGTCGTACCACTCGATGCATCCCTCGATGTGCTCGCCGTCTTCGAGCACAATCACCATGGGAGTCTGTGACTGGATCTGCTTCTGGAGATAAAAGAGCTCCGCCTGGCGGTGCGCCGAGGGATCCTCTTCAAGTGCGCTCAAAGCTGGAAATCGATACGGAGAGTGGGGAACGAAGGGACGGGTCCGGCGGAAATCGGGGCGGGGATGTGTTTCGATACCGGGGTCTGCGATGGCACTCGAAAGCGGACTCATGTTCTTTCTTCCTTCCTGAACATCTCGTGAAGGTCTCTCGCGCGGGCGATGAGACCGTTAAAGGCCGAACCATTGCCTGGGGACGAACGAAGGATCGCTCAAAAAAATGGAGGCCCAGGAAATCGGACAACCGGATGCGCGCCGGGCTGCCCTGAAGGGGCGCACGATCTCCGCACCGGGCGAGTCTTGTGGTTACTCGTACTCGCAAAGATGCCCCGGGGTGGGCTGAAGTTGCACTGTTCCTGAAGAAAATCTTCGCACAGATGGCGTTAAGGCGGCATGAAGGACGGGCCTGCCGGGCAACGCTTATCTAGCGCGACTCGAGAGCGACGGCCATGGCGTCGAGCGAAAGCGAGCGGAGCAGGTTGCGGCGCATTCCGGACTGGACATCGGCGAGGGCGCGGGCGGCGCCGTCGATCCAGTCGATGGAGAGGCCCGCGGCGAGGCGGTCGAGTTCCGGGGACAGATCGAGGTTGCGGACGAGGTTGGGTGTCCCGGCGAGGACGAGAAGCAGGTCTTCGAGCAGGCTGCCGAGGGCGCGGAGCAGGCTTGCGGTTTTTTCCTGGCCCTCGGCGCCGGCGCGGTAGGTTTCGGTGGCGCGGAAGAGGGTGGAGTAGTCGGGTTCCTTGAGCGCGGTGCGGAGGATGATGAGCGCGTCCTGGCGGCTGGCGAGCCAGGCGGGCAGGTCGAGGTTGAGCGCGCGGCCGATGGCGCCTTCGGCGAGGCGGGCGACTAGCTGGCGATCCTGCGGCTTGAGGTCGGGGCGGCGGGCTGCGAGCAGCGTTTCGATTTCTGCGGCGGGCAGGGCGCCGATGCGGTGAAGGATGGCGCGCGAGCGGATGGTGGGCAGGAGTTCCTGGGGGTTTTCGGCGAGCAGGACCAGGGATGTGTGTTCGGGCGGCTCTTCGAGGACCTTGAGGAGGCTGTTGGCGGCCTCTTTCATGAAGGCCGAGGTGGTGAAGATGGAGAACGAGCGGCGGGCTTCGACCGGGGGCCGGAAATATGCGTTGTGGATGACCTGCCGGACCTGGCCGAGCTTGATGAGTAGCTGCGGCGGGTCGGGCGGAATGACCAGGATGTCGGGGTGGGTCTGGATGAGGATGCGGGTGTCTTTCTTGTCGGTCTCGCGGAGCTCTTCGCGGGCGGCGACCGCTTCGGCGACACGCTCCTCGAGGTTGCGCGCTTCGGCGATGCGGAGGCAGTTGTCGCAGCGGCCGCAGAAGTCGGGCAGGCCATCGGATTCAGTGGGGCGGAGGCAGTTGACGGCCTGGGCGAGCATGAGCGCGAGGGTGTACTTCCCTGCACCGCGGGGTCCGGCGAGGATCATTGCCTGAGGAACGCGGCCGGTGCGAACGGATTCGCGGAGACGGGTGACGGTGGCTGCGTTGCCGAGGAATTCGCGGAAGCTCACAGATTGAGTCTACGGCAGCTATCGGCTGGCAGTTTTCAGCTTTCAGTCCGGGCGTGGCTGAATGTGGACGCATTTATCAAGCCTCAACGGCGTGAAATTACCCAACTCGAAGGCTTGCCAACAGCGATTTCGATAATTCTTTTGTTTTGAATGATTTGCGGATTGAT